>Ga0082335_1001934_pt1 | contig 40946 bp, 35 predicted proteins | sample Subgrocontami58m_FD_72375 | JGI IMG/M metagenome (GOLD analysis project Ga0082335, IMG submission 72375) | Subsurface groundwater microbial communities from S. Glens Falls, New York, USA - GMW37 contaminated, 5.8 m (SPADES assembly) (version 2) ...
ACAGGTCGCTCCTCTGGAGCTAATCGTATCTTAACGATTCATTGCTACAAACAGTACGCCCTTAACAGGGCTTAATTTTTCAAAACACTAAATTGATATAAAATATTTAGTTTTGTCCAGCTAGATTTTGTCCAACAGTAAGCTGCGCAAGGGGGGTAAAAAAACTTGCCAAAACTTGTCCTCATGAAACTCGTCCTCGTAAAAACGGGGAATGGGGGAAAGAAGTTTTTACAGAGTAAACCCTCATGAGCCAAAGACTCACAAAAGAACATGGAAATATCTCACCCTCCCTTAATCCCTCCCATCGTTCGACTGAGCGTTCGTCTGAGCTCACGCCGAAGACTCACGACGAAGTCAAAGGAGGGAAAGTTCCCTCGCCCCTTGTGGGAGAGGGTCTGGGTGAGGGGTATTTTCGTATCAATATTATATCTATTGGTAAATTGTGAGAATACAAGGATAATGAAAAATGTGAAAATCACCTTTTAAATTTGTATCGAACTACGTCTCGTGATATCCTGTCTCTGATTTGTGACTTTCCCCAAAAAATATTTAATGGACATATTTGCTGGAATTTGTATAATTCACATACAATGTTGTCCAAAAATGATAACGAAAGCTGCCGCAACAAACTTTTCCAAGAGGAATCCAAGGAAAGGAAAACTCAGGATGATTGTGTAATTATTACTCTAATTCTTCATCAAGGATGAGGAGAAAGAGGTTGTGTTAATCCATGTTTGGGATAGGTTCAGGATGCATGACAATAAAGATAAAGAGGTAAAGGTGAAACTTCCATGAAACCCCTATTCCTCATTAGTGATAGTACTCAGCACGATCTACCTGATCTCAAGAAATTTGTATCATCCTCCTGTCACATTAAAACACTCAAAATAACTGCTCAACTTAAGTCTATCTTAAACAAAAACCCCCCTGCCATCTTTATCCTTAATAGTTCGTTTCCGAAAGAAAAGATTATACAATACGCCTCTCTCATTAAGGCCGTTTCCCCGAATACCCGTATAATACTTTTGATTCGTCAAAACGAAATATCCCTTGGCAAGGAATCCATCCAGTGGGGTATTTATGCTTACATCATCACACCGTTTCACGATATCGATCTTGTGAAGCAACTCATTAAAAATGCCCTCTGCGAATGGGAATTTCTTCAAAAGACCTCGAAACTTCTTTCCCTGATCAAAAAGAAAGACATAAAAACAAAAGAGAAATCCCACAGGATATGCAAAAGTTCATTGGCAAACAAAGAAGCCATTGAGTTAAACCTCCCGCGAACAATAAACACCAATATCTGTTCTCACATAGAAATTCGTGATATCATAACGGCCGTAAAGGTCAAAATGTCTCAATTATTTGATTATACCGTACTGCTCATTTTCGTCTTCGCTGAGGCAAAGCCAAAGTTGTATATTTTACAGAATTATGCTATGGACAGCCATTTTATCAATCAAGCAGTTCATAATATCTTCCAGATATCTTCAGACACTTCGGGCGAGGGAGTTCCCATAAAAGATATTGAACAGATTATAGAAAATAATGTAACGGCCAACACATTGACAAAAACAAAACCAATATCGATTCAGTCTACTATTACACTTCCACTCATTGCAAATGGTGAGGACATCGGATATGCCTCCATGGTAAGTCACAAGCCTAATGCCTTTAATGATGAGGATATTCAGCACTTTTTCCCCGTATGTTATTCACTCGCCATTGCGCTAAGGAATGCCCGTTTATTTCAATCAACAAAGGAATTGTCAATTACGGACAGTCTGACACGCATATACAACCGACACTACTTTGACGATGTCATAGAAAAAGAATTTCTCCGCGCACACCGATATAAGCATCCCCTCTCCATTGCCTTAATTGATATTGATAATTTTAAGGCAATCAACGACACCTATGGACATCCGGAAGGAGACAAGGTGTTACGTCAGTTTGCCAGTCGGGTAATGGAAACGATACGGAACACTGATATTTTGGCGCGTTACGGAGGCGAAGAATTTAATATTATTATGCCATTAACTGATATCGAAGAAGGCATCGTAGTGATGGAACGATTAAGGGTTGTAATTGCAGGAAGCTTATTCCCCATCACACGCCATGACATTCAACTCACCGCTAGCATTGGTTTATCTTCTCTATTTGATCATCACATCACCTCAACGAAAGAACTCATACGAGAGGCTGATTCAGCGCTGTACCTGGCAAAAAAAACCGGCAAGAACAGAGTGTGTATTTACACTTCCGAGGAAACCAGGACAAAAGACATTGTCGCTGTTTCTTTAGAGAAAAGGGGGCTTCGCAGAGTAGCGGTTCATTTCCCATTAAAATATGTCGTTTTGCCGGAAGTTGATGAATTTCAAAAGGAAGGCATTTCAAAAAATATCAGTATCAATGGAATGTGCTTTGAAACAGATAATAGAATTAAGCCCGGCACCTATGCCATGATCGAGTTTAAGGTACCCCCGAAAAAGACCTCAACAAAAAGTGTTAAGATGCTCTATCAGATCGTTTGGTCTGTGGAAAATAACCATAAACAGCTTGTTGGAGCCAGACTCGTTTCAAGCAGCAACGAGGTTGTGGACATTTTAAAGAGCTTTTTGGAGGGATGAAGCGCGTTTCAACAACAAGGAATTGGTCACCACTGATACAGAAGAAAAAGCCATGGCTAATCCTGCATACTCGGGTTTCAAGCTTATCCCAAAAAACGGATACAAAACCCCGGCTGCAATCGGAATCCCAACAACATTATAAAAAAAAGCCCAAAATAGGTTTTGTCTGACCTTAGACAACGTTTGTCGCCCCAGTTGAATCGACTTGACTACATCCATCATATCATTTTTTACTAAAACAATATCACCCGTCTCCTTTGCGACATCCGTTCCCGCACCGATGGCTATTCCCACATCTGCCTGAGCCAGTGCGGGCGCATCGTTAATACCATCGCCGACCATCCCCACCTTCTTGCCGTGCCTCTGGAAATCCTTTATGATTTCCCTCTTTTCGGCAGGGAGCACCCTGGCGCGATATTCCTCAATACCCGCTTCTGACGCTACTGACTTTGCCACCTGTTCGTTATCACCAGTCATCATTACAACCCCTATGTTCATTTTTTTTAACTGCGATACAACATCTCGTGCATTTCGCTTTATTCTATCCGTAAGACCAAGCACACCCATATATGTGCGATCTTGAGCGATATACATAAGAGATTTTCCATGGGCATACAGTTCATTGATCTTATCCCGTTCCTTGATTTTTATTCCGTGAGCGCTCATAAGCCCTTCATTCCCAATTAATAAATCCTTTCCCTGATAGTGACAGACAATACCGCTGCCCGTTTCCTCGCGAAAATCCTGAACGGCATCCCATCTTAACTTTCTTGCCTTCGCTTCTTCCACTACCGATTGGGCGAGTGGGTGATTCGAAAAAGAACACCCTGCAGCCGCAAGTTTAATCAGTTCTGATTCATTAACAGTACTCGAAGGGACAATATCGGTAACGACAAAATGCCCCTCTGTCATTGTCCCTGTTTTATCAAATACTATAGTATCTAGCCGTGCAATTCCCTCAAGGGCGCTGGCACGTTTAATGAGGATGGAGTGATCCAGCCCCACTCCACTTCCAACGAGAATGGCTGTTGGAGTAGCAAGACCCATGGCACACGGACATGCAATTACCAACACTGCAATCGCCATCTTTAATGCCCACAGAAAAGGTAACTGTCCCGCAAGATTGTGAAATACAAAATACCAGCAGATAAAGGTCAATAGGGACAAACCAACTACCACCGGAACGAATATGTTCGATACCATATCTGCAAATCGCTGAATAGGGGCTTTATCCATCTGTGCTTCTTCAACCATATTGATAATCTGCGATAAAACAGTTTCTTCGCCCACCCTTGCGGCCTTTACGATTAACACACCCGTCTTATTTATGGTTGCCCCAACTACACTATCACCTTTTTGTTTCACGACCGGCATAGATTCACCCGTCACCATGGATTCATCTACAGATGAGATACCTTCCACAACCTCACCATCCACAGGAATGGCCTCGCCTGCCCTGACGACGACCTTATCTCCCACGTGAATGGAGGAGGCATTGACCTCCAATTCTTTTCCTTCCGGTGACAGTAATCGTGCCTTATCAGACTGGAGTTTCATTAATTTCTGGAGCGCATGGCTCGCCCTTCCCTTCACCCGTTCTTCCAGATACTTTCCGACGCGAATAAAGGTTATCAACATCACTGCTGTTTCAAAGAATGCATGGCCTGACATGCCGAAAATACCAAAAATTGCTAAAGTACTATAAAGGTAGGAAGCCAGAATGCCCATAGAAACGAGTACATCCATATTGGCAGAAAAATTCTTCAGGGACTTGTAGGCGCTGATAAAAAAATCCATTCCCGGACCTAATAACGTGGCTGTAGCAATAATCATCAGCATATAAGGCATATAGGCGTGTATTTTTTCAGGCATAGGGACATACATCAGTGCCATCATTACGATAGAGGCCAAGATGCTAAAAATAAGCCATCCCATTTGAATATGCGACTTGGAGGCCTGGTCCAGTCTGACTTGTTCCTTTGCTGTATAACCGATATCCTTTACATATTTTGTAATAGAGGTTTTGTTTGTAATATCGGAATCATAGGTGACAATCCCTGTTGCGCTGGAAAAATTGACTCGGATAGACTTAATCCCTTTCAAATCTTTAAGTCTTCGCTCAATCGTCATAGCACAATTCACACAATGCATACCGGAAATAGTAAATTTTATCGTTTGTTCAGCCATGGTTAGTTCACCGCAAAGGCGCAAAGGGCGCAAAGAAACGCCCAAAGTAACAAAAACAGGGAAAAAAAGAATTACCTAACCCAAGTGGGTTGGAAAAGGTACAAAAAAGGAGAAATGGAGAAGAAGGGAAATTGAATAAAAAAACAAAATCGCAAAACATTTTATATCCATCTTTTCTCCACTTCTTCTTTTTTTGGTCTTTAAAACTTTGCGTACTTTGCGCCTCTGCGGTGAGTTGAACTGCTACATTTTTTATTCGTGCCTATTCGTGTTTATTCGTGGCTAAATAATTATTTTAATCAGCAAAAACCGTAACAAACTCAGGTTCCACAATACTGCTGAGGATATCACATCTGGATATTACCCCCACGAGATTATCGTTTCTCACGACAGGCACACGGATAATATTATGCTTCATCATAAGGTCTATGATTTCTTCAACTGGGGTATTTTCGGAGACACAAATGGGATTTTTTGACATAATATCCTCAGCCGTTACCTGTTCTAATTTCTTCCCTTCTTTTACGGCCTTTAAAAGATCAAACTCGCTTACCACCCCAACAACCTTTCCCTTATCGTCCACAACAGGCAATCCGCTGTACATGCCGGATAATAATTTTATTGCCAAATCCCTGCCTATCGTGTTCTTCTTTGCTGCAGTAACGATTTTATTCATAATATCCCTGGCTACCATAATGCATACCTCCTTTTAAAAAAATACGGTCATTAATGCTATAAAATATTAAGCAACTTTTCCCCTTATTCACAGATTATACGTGGTGGACTCTGGCTTAATTATACGCCCAACTCGTTGTTTGTCAAACAATAACAAATGAGAAAACCCTTGATAACTCTTCTGTAAATTGATAACATTTAAAAACTAATTCAAAAATAATCTCAATACCGATTCTCTAATAAAAAGGATTTGAATGTGAACCCTGTTATCGTATCTACAACAATTCTGGCAGTCCGAAAGGATGGGCAGGTAGCCATCGGCGGTGACGGCCAGGTTACCATGAACGGTGCCGTGGTTAAGCAAGACGCCAAAAAGATTCGAAGGCTTTACCATGATAAGGTCATCGTAGGTTTTGCCGGCTCATCGGCAGACGCATTTGCCCTGATGGAGAGGTTCGATGCCAAACTCGAACAATACCAGGGAAATGTCCTGCGCAGCGCCCACGAATTGGCCAAGGAATGGCGAACGGATAAGGTGCTGAGGCGTTTGGAATCCCTGCTTATCGTTGTTGATAAACAACATTCCTTTTTGATCTCCGGCGGTGGCGACGTAATAGAGCCAGACGATGGTATAATTGGTATTGGCTCCGGTGGTTCTTATGCAATTGCAGCAGCAAGGGCATTAATAAAACATACCTCGTTGAACGCAAAAGAGATCGTGGAAGAGTCCCTCAACGTTGCAGCAGATATTTGCGTATATACCAATAAAAATATCAAGGTGGAGGAAATCAAGTAGTGAAGGAACTGACGCCGCGTAAGATTGTTGAAGAACTTGATAAATATATTATTGGTCAGAAAAATGCCAAACGTGCTGTGGCCATAGCCATTCGTAACCGATGGCGCAGACAACAGCTTTCCGATGAATTACGTGAAGAAGTTTTACCTAAAAACATCATTATGATTGGCCCTACGGGTGTTGGGAAAACTGAAATTGCAAGACGTATGGCTGCGCTCGTCAAGTCGCCTTTTCTCAAAGTAGAAGCGTCAAAATATACCGAGGTTGGTTACCATGGCCGCGATGTGGAATCCATGATACGTGATATTACCGAGATCGGTGTAAATATGGTGAAGGCTGAGATGATCCAGAACGTTCAGGAAAAGGCCGAGAAGATGGCGGAGGAAAGACTCCTGGATTTGTTACTGCCGCCTGTATCAAGAAGTACCGAACCGTCTAATGTCGAAGCCGAAGAACAGCGTTTAAGCACACGGGAAAAATTCCGGAAAAAATTACAAGATGGAGAGCTTGCCAATCGTACGGTGGAAATTACTACCCATGAAAAACCTTATATACTGCAAGGTATCGTGGCAGGAGGTGAAGAAATCGGCATGGATTTCCAAAACATGCTGGAAAAGGTGATACCACCACGCGCACAGGCACGAAAGGTCTCAGTTGCCGAGGCAAAAAGAATATTAATACAGGAAGAGGCTGAAAAACTCATTGACAAGGAAAAGGTCATGCATGAGGCAATTCGCAGGACGGAATTATTTGGCATTATCTTTATTGATGAAATCGATAAGATCGCAGGACGCGAAGGCACACACGGCCCTGACGTCTCGCGGGAGGGTGTGCAGAGAGACCTGTTACCAATTGTTGACGGTACCACGGTAAATACAAGGTACGGAATGGTCAAGACCGACCGCATCCTTTTTATTGCCGCAGGCGCATTTCATGTGTCCAAACCGTCCGACCTAATCCCTGAACTTCAAGGGCGATTCCCCATCCGCGTGGAATTAGAAGACCTTGGGAAAGAGGAATTTTTACGGATATTAACCGAGCCCAAAAATGCCTTGATCAAACAATACAAGGCGCTTCTGGAAACGGAAGGAATCAAGATACGATTTGAAAATGACGCCATCGAGGCTATTGCAGATATTGCCGTACAGGTTAACAAACGCACACAGAACATCGGTGCACGAAGATTACATACCGTAATGGAAAAACTCGTGGAAGATACTTCCTTCGATGCCCCCGATATGGACGGCGCAGAGGTCGTAATAGATGCGAAGTATGTGCAGGATAAATTGCAAGCCATAGCAAAAGACGAGGATTTGAGCCGATATATCTTGTAAAAAAATTTGGAACCACAGATTGCGTCGTGAGCGCTCAGTCGAACGATTACGCAGATGACACAGATATTTAAATTAGTCCCCCTTACCAAAGGGGGATACAGGGGGTTGTGTTTTCCCGTGGCTATTTTACAACCCCCTTTGCCCCCTTTTCTAAGGGGGATTTATGCATCGCATATGCCATGTGAGTCGTATAAATAAAATGAAAATCCTATACGTTGAACATATTTTCTGGTGAATCAAACGATTGCTCACGCCATCAACAACTATCTCGGACTATCTGAAACTTTCATATATTCGTACCTCACAAATTTAAAGACTTCAAACATATATTGAAAAAAGAAAAGGCGCGTCTCATACACGCTCATTTTGGGCCGCAAGACCTGTTTTTGTTGATATTGATAAACACACTATGAATATCGACCCCAACCTTATAGAAAAAAGCATCACCAAACGAACCCGCGCTATTATTCCCGTCCACTTTGCCGGTAGACCCTGCGACATGGATGCCATTATGTCCATAGCAAAGAAACATCATCTGCTGCTCGATATTGATAAAATTGGGATAAGCAGAGACACCTTTCAGCAGGCACTTCATAATGAAAATATTGGTACTGGCATCCACTTTGTTGCATTACATCTGCATCCCTACTATGCAAATACCTTTGGATTTAAGCGCGGTGATTTTCCCAATGCCGAATTTGTCTCAGACAGGACGATTTCCCTGCCACTTTCGGCAAAGCTGACAGAGGAAGATACTGACGATGTTATCCGTGCGGTAAAAAAGATTATAGAGAAACACTATATATGAAACCGATTATTGGCATCAATTGCGATTACGAAGAGGAAGGAAAACAGCCCTATTCTTTTACTAACAGAGACTATAGCGAGGCCATCATTGCGGCAGGTGGAATCCCATTTTTATTGCCCATTATCAAGGACAAAAACGATGTGAAATTTTTACTGAAAAAAATAGACGGCTTGCTCCTCACCGGAGGAAATGACGTTCCACCTCAACGTTATGGTGAAGAAAGGCATGAGAAAACCGTATGTGTCCATCCCGATAAGGATATCTCCGACATTACTTTAGTAGGGACAGCCATCCAGATGAAAAAGCCCATTCTGGCTATATGTTATGGTACGCAGCTTGTAAACGTCGCACGGGGTGGTTCTTTAATACAGGACATTCCGTCTGAAGTCAAAACACCCATAATTCATAAGGATTCAAAAAACGCGCACTATACCCATACAATAACTATCGAAAAGAACACTCTCCTTTATCAGATTATAGGGGCAGATTGTATCGAGACCAACAGCACACATCACCAGGCAATTAAAAGGCTGGGTAATGGTTTGAAGGATACAGCCCATACTGAGGACGGTATTATTGAAGCCATCGAATGGAGGGATTACCCATTTCTTGTGGGCGTTCAGTGGCATCCCGAACGCATGACAGATTCACCACACCACTTGGCCTTATTCAAGGCCATTATCAAAGCCTCAAAATAACCCTAACTCGAATAACCTGAAATATTGAAACCACAGATTCCGCAGATTACACAGATGTTGTAAGAATCTAAGAAATCTCTTTAAGAAAACTGAATTGCTTGTTTCTTGTACCAAAAAGATTCTTCTTAAAATCCATGTTTCACAGGTTATGTGTGTTTTTATCTGTGCAATCGTTCGACTGAGCGCTCACGACGAAGTCTGTGGTTTAAAAACAGCTCTAGGCGCATTCCTTGCAGGTGCCATGGAAGGCTATCTGAAACCCAGAGACCGTGTAATCCTTTTTAAGGGAGTCGGGTAACTTGATATGGGGTGAAAAGTCTTCGAAGATATCATGGATCTTTTTGCAGGAAGAGCAGATGACGTGGTGGTGATCATTGATGTTAGGGTCGTAGTGTTTGCGGTCTTCGTCAATAATAAGTTCTTTTACCTCTCCCAAATCTCGTAAAGTTTCTAAGGTTTTGTAGATCGTGGTAAAAGACACCGTAGGATAAACCCTTTTTACCCTTTTAAAGACCTCTTCTGCGGATGGATGTGAGGTATTATTCTCCAGGACTTTGAAGATCATTAACCGCTGCGGCGTGATTTTCATGCCGTGATTTCTGAGTATTCCAGTTACTTTCTCTACCGTTTCCATATTTATTTTAAATAATAAACAAAAATGATTGTTACTTAAAGTAAAATATTAGTTAAAAAATCCAGAGATGTCAATAAAAATTATGTATCAATTTAGTTTTTTGAAAAATAACCCCGTAGGGGGTGAAATGTTTATAGAAAAATGTGATATACAAAACCTTAGCTCCATCGGAGCGGCATATGAAACACAGAAACAACATGCCGCTCCGATGGAGCTTGATTGTGGCATAATGGTTTGTCTATAAACATATCGCTCCTAACGGAGCTGTTCACGGTATTTTTTCAAAATACTAAAGTATTACAAAATTATTTTCTCGAAACAAATGATTCGACAAAGAGGATGCAGATGGTGAGAAAGAGGAGGGTTCCCCACAGAGTCTTTTTGGCCTCGCCCATGAGTACTTCGCTGCCTTCGCTCACAGGGGATGTTGTTATGGTGAGATTTGTTCCACCCATGAGGGCGGCAAGTTCTTTTTGTCTTATCTTGTCCAGGTTGGATTCTGTGGTTTCGACATTCACAGGAAATTTTTGGGGAAATTGCGGATGAGGCTTCCCATCTACGGTAACAGTATAAATCCCAGGAAAATTTGTCTCGTTGTATAAAAAAGACTTTTCGTTGTTAATCAGTTGAGGTTGTAAAACAGCTTTTGTACCTTCCGGATTGGTTATTTCTAAGCTATCAACATCTTCGGGGCAGGGAGATTGCCAATCATGCCTGACCAGCGTTTCACCTTGAATTTCTTCCGCAATATTTCCCGTTAAAAACCTGCACAGTTGCTGTATGAGCGGCAGGAAAAAGGGTTTTACGGGCATATCCGTCCAGTCCCTATCTATCGACGATGTAAAGAGCACACACCTTCCCCGGTCGACTTGTCTTTCGATAAGGGCTGGGGTATCATCTGAAAATGACAATATAGTTTTGCAATTTCCCAGCGGTGCAGGATCGACATAAAATACACGATAAAATTTCACTGAAGACAACGTACTCATATTCGTTTCAGAAAGAATGCGTAAAGCAGGGTGTATGGGTTCTGTGGCCTTCAGATGAAGGGGCTGTTCTTCCGACAGCGGGCTATCGCTGGAAAAAGTCCTTGCCGTATGGAGTCGATGGGGCAGTAGTGTGCCAAATGAGTTATTGTAGTAATTTGAATCTACTTTATTTCCAAGTGAAAAAATAACCGATCCACCTTCTTTGGCAAACTTATCAAGTTCATGGATCTTTTCAGGCGGCAAGGTTTCAACATTACACAAAAAGACAATATCGAAATTGGCAAAATCGAAGTTTTTAACCTCATGTATAGAACATATCGTTGGTTTGATAGATGATGCATGTTCTCTGCCGGGATTTAACGCCTTCTCCAGATAAAACGTTTCACTCTCGTAGATATTAGTTTTGGGGTCGCCATCGATCAGCAAGGCATCCAGTTTGTTTGATGTATTAATGGCAAAATATCGTTTATTATCCACATTCAGACTGTCTTCCGAAATTTCAACCCAGCCGGTATGGCCTTTCCCTTTCTCCACGCTAAAGTAAAATTCCTTTGTTTCCGATGCATTAGTGTCAATATTGAAAAATCCCTGAGCTACTTTTTTCTGGTCTAAAAATATTTGTGCCAGGAGGTTTTTAACCCTTGTGGGTGTATCGTTGGATACGGTCACCTTGATGGTGCTTTCTGCGCTTCTTTCTGACACGTTAATGTGTGGTTCAATATGCGTAATGGCTATATTCTTAAGTTCTCTGCCTTCCGACAAGTCTATGATGTGAATATTGGATACATGACTACGGAGTTTTTCATTTCCACTCTTGAACCAGTCGGTATCCCAACCGTTCCGCGTCAGGTCTGTAAGCAGGAAAATTCTTTTAATAGATGCCTTAGCAGAAGTTAATACCTCCACTGCCGCATCCAATGCAGGTGTAATATGCGTAGTAGCAAAACTGGGTTGTGCTTGTTCTATGAAATTCAAAAGATTCTTTTTGTCATAATCGAGTTCCGGCAGAACTTGTGAACCCAAACTTGAACAGATAATCACAGCGGCATCGTCATTTTTCGTCAGATTGTTGATAATTTCCTTCGCCGTAGTCTTGGCAGACATAAAAAACGATTCGTGATTATCTGAGTACTGCATACTATATGAATCGTCCAAAATAATGACGTTGCTGGCAGGAATGTCTTTTTCTGACGTTCCACCGATAAAGTTTTTTACAAATGGCCTGGCAAGCGCCATAGCAAGGAAGGCAAGCAGGGATGCCCTGAGGATTAAAAGGATTAGTTGGCGAAGTTTGAATTTTACCGAGATGCGCTTATTTGTTTGTAATATAAAATCAATGGCTGCAAATTTGTGTGAGACGGCCTTTTTCTTATTGATAAGATGGATGATAATGGGGATGCTTGCACTCAGAATACCCAATAATAAAATGGGGTTAAGGAAGGAAATCATAAAATTATAACCTTGTAAAACTTTTTTAGTGAACTTTCATTTATCACTACAATTAAATTTTTACCCACCCCTAACCCCTCCCAAGAGGGGAATAAAGAATTCCCATGAGGGAAATAAAGAGAGTCCCCTCTTGGGAGGGGTCAGGGGTGGGTTTTGTTGTGTGTTCTCAGGCTATTCAACTTGATTTTGAGTAATTACAATTTTTTATTGTACAGAGTACTTTCTCTTCTTGCCAAAAACTGGATCAACGCCTGATCCAGCGGTGTCGAAGAATCGATGAGCCAGTAATCTATTTGATTTTCAAAGCACGCCTGTTTGAATTGTTCAAGAAAGCGGTTCATTTCGGAAAGGTATCGGTTTTTTATGGACTTCGGGTCTGCCAGGATGCGCCTCTCATCTTCCATGGATTCAAAATACGTTATTGTCTCGAAAGGAAATGTCAGTTCGTACGGATCAAGTATATGAAATAAAATAACCTCGTTCTTCTTGAATTGAAAATACTTTACTTGCTTGATTACCTTGTTTATATCATCAAAAAAATCAGATATGATGATAATTAATGATCGTCGACTTATCTTTTCGATAAATTCGTTGAGGATGACACTAGTATTTGACTTTCCCGAAGGTTTTAATTCTGTAAGGGTATTTAGGAGAACATGTAAGTGTGTGATGCGGGATCTCGGAGGTATGTATTGCAATACCCTGTCACTGAAGCTGATCAGTCCCACCATGTCTGATTGCTTCAACAATAAATATGCCATGGAGGCAGCAAGTGTTGCGGCATATTCAAATTTAGTGATACCTGTCGATTTATACTCCATCGATCCACTGGTATCAAGGAATATATAGCACTTGAGATTCGTTTCCTCCTCAAATTCCTTGATGTAATACTTATCTGTCCTTGCATGCACCTTCCAATCAATGTGTTTTATCTCATTTCCAGGAGAGTATTCTTTATGTTCCAGGAATTCGATGCTTGAACCCTTATAAGGGCTTTTATGAATACCCGACAATACCCCGTCTACCACGAGCCTTGCACGGAGTTCCATGCTGGCAATCTTGGACAGTGTTACTGGATCAAAAGGATTTTCTGCCATAGAACTAACCAAAAAAAAATGATTTTAGATTTACAATTTGTGATTTACGAATTTAATCGTTGAAAACAGATTATAAATCTAAAATCGTAACTCCGAAATCGTAAATTTATCACGTGTGTTCTTTTATGGTATCGAGTAATTGATCGATGATGTGTAAAGACGTTTTCCCTTCGGCTTCGGCGTGAAAATTAGTAATAATACGGTGTTGCAAGATAGGTTTGGCGAGTGCCCTGACATCATTGCAGGTAACTGCATATCTGCCGTCCAGTAATGCACGTGCCTTGCCTCCCAGGATGAGATATTGCGAAGCACGAGGCCCAGCCCCCCAGCTAATCCATTTTTTTATAAAGTCAGGTGCACTGGGGTCAGTTGGCCTTGATGCCCGGACTAATCTTATAGCATATTCCAGCACATAATCAGCAACTGGCACCCTTGTAACGAGGTCTTGAAGACTCGTTATTTCTTCAGGACTGAAAACCTTATTTGTCGTTGGTTTATATGTGGAGGTGGTTGTTCTTACAATCTCGATTTCTTCTTCTTTTGCCGGATACTGGACATTAATCTGGAACATGAACCGGTCGAGTTGCGCCTCAGGCAAAGGATATGTGCCTTCCTGTTCAATGGGATTCTGGGTGGCAAAGACAATGAAAGGAAGATCGAGAGAATAGGTGGTGCCGCTGGCAGTGACTTTGTATTCCTGCATTGCCTGAAGCAGCGCCGCCTGTGTTTTTGGAGGTGTGCGGTTAATCTCGTCGGCAAGAAGAATATTTGAAAAGATAGGACCTTTGATAAATTTAAAGAACCTTTTCCCGGAGGCGTGATCTTGTTCCAATATATCAGTACCCGTAATATCGGCAGGCATCAGATCGGGTGTAAACTGTATGCGATTAAACCTTAGGTTTAAAACGTTTGCGAGGGTGCTCACGAGGAGTGTTTTTGCAAGTCCAGGCACTCCCACAAACAAACAATGTCCTTTGCAAAAGAGGGCTACAAGGAGAGCGTCAATAACCTCCTCCTGTCCAACAATAACCTTTGCGATTTCTTTTTTTATCTTAGCACGTCCCTCGACTATCTTATCGATAGCCTGAAGGTCAGTCTTTCCAATTTCAGAAGCAGTCATATGAATGGGTTTAACCGCAAAGACACAAAAAGCACAAAGTAAAAGAGAGAGGAATTTATGGTTTACGAATTACGATTTATAAATAAAAAGAGCGTCGGTGTCGAAGCTGCTCAGATAAGCCCAAAACTGAGCATGTCACTACCAAGGCTTTTCCCCGACACCAACGCCTTATTACTTTTACCAAAAAATAGGCTGTTTGTGAATGAAAATTTAAAAATTATGGCTCTTTGCTGTTTGCAATGGATACGAGGGTTTCACTCTCCGACAACCTAACATCGTTGTGAATATTTGAAATTGGAGCAAGTACCGATGGCATATTATTGTTTTCCCCCTTTATGTTTGTCATACTTTGTTTACTGCTGTTTAAAATATCTATTACGGTAATATAGCTTCGCCTAACAATAGTTGAAGTATTATCAGGTCGACTTATTATAAGGCGTACATTATACTCCCCCGGTGTTGCATATGTATGAACAGGATACTGTTCAGAGTTTATCGGCGTCCCGTCACCGAAATCCCAGAATCTACCGATAATTTTACCCGTAGAGTTATCAGAAAATCTTACCGTTAACGGTGAAATGTCTGTTAATGTTGAGGCTGTAAAATAAGTAACTGACGGTTTATCGGTCTCGTTAGAAGAAGTTTGTATTTCTTCTGGTTTTATGTGAGAAATTCGCAGCGCTTGTGACGAGGCCTGTTCTTGTGATTCTTGAACAGGTTTTGCATTGGATTGAAGTATAGTATTGGAACTGGCAATGTTAACATTTTCAGCTGCGGAGATGGCGCGGTCTGCTCTTCTAGCGTAAATTTCACGCCGCCATCGTAAAGTTCCATCGGAGTTTATAGCATAAAGTATATTGTTGTGTGTTGTAATATAAATACTACCATTCGCCGTTATTGAAGGCGGTGTTGAAATATGTCCATTTATATGAGCCTTCCAGTACAAACTCCCATTAGGCTTGACGGCATATAAAAAGTCATCCTTTTTAGTTACGATATAGAGGTTTCCATGATTATCTAAAACAGACGGAAAATCTATCATATTGTCTGCATTAAATATCCATTTGAGTGCACCATTTGAACTAATAGCATAAAGTGTTTTTTCTGAACTAAAATATAAGGTATTGTCAGAATTACTAGCAAAACCCGCATTAATCTTATCAGCTAATTGGATATACCATTTTGTGTTCCCGGCAGGATCAATGGCGGAGAGTTTGCCGTCGCAGGAAGCGAGATAAATATTACCACTTTTGTCTATTACAGGGGCATATGATGTTGCTTTTTTAAAACCTCTTTTTTTTGCAATCTTTCTTACACTTTGGGAAGTGGCGGAAGGAGTGGAATCAGTGGCATACTGGTTATTATGATTTTCGATAAGCGTGTTTTGTTGCTGCAAATTGTTGGAGGTCTCGACTATTTTATCTGCTTCCTGGCTATAACTTTTTTGAGGGGTAAGGAAAGAAAAAATTGAGATGGATAAAATGCATATTACTAAATGATCTTGAAGCAGAACTTGTGTCACCTTTTTTAAGATGCATTTTACACTCATCTTTTCTCCAAGTGGAGTTTATCTAATGGATGATGTGAATAATTTAAAGGAATACTATAACGGCATTCTAGGTAAATGCAAGTAATTTTTACAGTATCGAAGGCACAGTTCCTCCCTGCAATATTTTCCTTTTCAATAGCATAGACATAGCTCTTGCGCTTCGTTCGGGAGAGGGATAGACAGGAAACATACGATCTTCAAATAATTGTTTGATCTTCATAGTAAATGTTCCGCCCACTGTACAGATAACTGCCGGCTTACCCGATAATTTCATCGTATCCACGATGATGTCAACTATTTTTTCTGTCATGCCCTGGGGTGCCATAAGCGGTATGATAATAGCGGCGTCATATTCGTCGCTTTCGATCATGCCTGTATTTAAGGCAATTCGATAGTCTTCATCGCATGCGCTTCCAGTCAAATCAACGGGATTATTAACTACATAGAATCTTGAGAACTTATTTTTTAACTTTTCTTTTAGCTGAGGAGATGGGGTTGGAACAGCTAATCCGTTCTCTGAGCAATAATCGGCTACAATAACGCCAAAGCCGCCGCCATTGGTAACAATCAGAATTCGATTTCCTTTCGGGGGATTTTGCATGGAAAGGGCTTTAACGCCGTCAATAAATTCCTCCAGACCATTGGCCTCAATTATGCCTGATTTTAAAAATGCAGCCTTGTAGATTTCATATTTTCCCGCGATGGCGCCTGTGTGAGATTTAGCGGCTGCAATACCAGCCGCGCCTTTTCCAACCTTTAGCGCTATAATAGGTTTTTTCTTTGAACAGGCCTTAGCCGCCTCAATAAACCTTCTTCCATGATCTACCGACTCCATATATATCGCAATAACCTTTGTATACATATCATCCATTAAAAACGGCAAGAGTGTAGATTCTCCTATATCAATTCTATTCCCGTAATTTACCATCTTTGCTATGCCTAGCCCTTCCTGCGCTGCCAAGTCTAACAACGCAATAGCAAATGCCCCACTTTGAGACAGAATCGATAATGCCCCTTTTTTAGGTTTGCTTACCCTTTCCCATGGCAAAAAGGAAGTGGTAAAATTCGTATAATTATCCAACACTCCCAGGCAGTTAGGCCCAAGAATTAGGATATTATTTTCAATTGCAACCTGTTTGATCTTTTCCTCCATTTCAATACCTTCTGTACCCATTTCTCTGAAACCAGCGCTGATTATTATGGAATGTCGAATTCTTTTTTGTGCTTGTTGTTTCATCACATCCAACACCAACTGGGCGGGTATAGCAATCACGGTCAATGCTATTTCGTCTGGAATATCAAGTATCGAGGAGAAACACTTCAAACCAAAAACGTTCCCGTATTTTGGATTTACAGGATACATTTTACCTTTGAATCCCATATCGAGGAGGTTTTTCAGGATAATACCGGGCAGACTACCGGCTTTTTCTGTGGCGCCTATGATGGCAACTGAGGAGGGGTTAAAGAAGGTTTCCATGTAAGTTTGTCGTGTAGCTATGTCAGTAAGCATGAAATAATTCTGTTGAAGATTACTTTTTTATGGTTATATACTTAACTAAGGTGAAATTTTCATAATATATTGATTAGGTATAACTTAGCGGAAATAATTGAATAACAATACAAAACATCATTATCTCGTTATTTTTAAAGTACTTACGATTTAATTACCTTAGTAAAGTAAATAAGCATATACTTTTTTATTACTCTATTAGTCACCCTTATAAGTTCTTTTTAATTTTGTTTGAAATTTTTACGAGTAAGTCTTTTGCCACTTGATCGTTGGGATCTAGCGTAAGGGTTTGATTTAACGTCTCCTCTGCAAGCTCATATTGATTCGTATTATAATATGCGATACCAAGCATCTTGTATGCTGCGATGGATTTTTCATCTATTTTAATGGCCTGTTTACACTCGGAAACAACTTTTTCCCAATCGGTATTCTTTGAATATATATCCGCCAGCAGCAAATGAATATTTATATAATTGTGATTCGGATACGCCTCGTTAAATGCCTGGAGTATATTTCTTGCACTGGCGGAATCCTCCAAGTCAATGTATGCACTGGCTAAATTATGAGTATAGATGGGATTATCTGGCTTTAGAGTTACCGCCTTCTGAAATGATTCTATAGCATCTTTTGGTTGTTTTTTCCTCTTATAGATTGCACCGAGGTTATTATGGTAATCTGCCACCGAAGGGTCGAGGGCGATTAGTTTCTTATAATAAGGTATTAATTCATCATACTTTTCCAATGACAGATATAATTTTAATAGGTTATCAAGATAAATGGGCTCTTTCGGGTTTATTTCAATTGCCTTTTTAAACGCATTAATAGCTTCCTCATACATACCATTTTTGCCTAGGACAGCACCCAGATTATTATAATACCCAGGTTCTGAAGGATTAAGCTCAACAGTTCTTCTTGAAAAATACAAGGCCTTCTTAAAATCACCTTTTTGTAAATAGGCATTGGCTAAACGATCTGCATGATTTAATTCATCGGGTCGAATAAGATATGCCCGATAGAGTTCTTCAACCGCCTGATCCAGATTCCCCTTATTAATATATAAAGAGGCAAGATTACTATGAAAAGGGGCCTGGAATGGGTCTGATTCAATGGCTTTTTTATAATAATTAATAGCGCTATCTGCCGTATTTCGTCCAAAATGTTCGGCCAAAAATTGCTGAATCATACCCAGATGAAAAAAACCCATATAATGCTGCGGGATCAGTTTTAGAGAATTACCGGCCTCTGCATATGCCTTCTGTATCCAGGCCTCATCTTTTGTTTTGAATGCCATCTGTATATATGTTCTGCAGAGTTCATCACGATAGAAAGTCTCATATGGGTTAAGGTGTATAGCATGTTTCATGAAAAACAAACCCTTTTCTGTTATAGCAGGTAAATTTTCCTTTTCGTAATCTAAAATCCTTCTTCCATATTCAAAATAAGCATCAGCCCTGTAGAATCGAAGGACAAAGATAGTAGCGAAACCTATTGCCGTTAGCGCGATTCCACAACCTACCCATTTGCAAAAGACAGGAATTTGGGAAGATGGGAACCTGGGAAGTTGAGCAGATCCCGGCTTCCTGCCTTCCCAGCCTCTCAACTTCTCATCTACATAACCTTCCTTAATCCTTGATCCTCCTCCCTCGGTACTTAACGATATTTCTGCTTCATTTATCTTTATTATAGAAATACAAAGCCCCATCATTACCCAAAAGAGTGTTACAACAGGAGTATTTCCAAAGCTGAATTCATTTTGTATGAGGTAGCACAGTATTCCTGATAAAAGTCCTAATATGAGTATTTTATTTTGATTACTTAACTGTCTATAATTTTTACCAACATACATACCGAAGGCTGTCAATAGCCAAATATAAGTTCCCAAGCCAAAAACACCACGAGTGGCAGCCGTATCCAGTATATCATTATGAATTCTATCCTGCCTGGGAAAAGGAAAACCGTATATGTCCCCTTCTTGTACAGAATATACATTTGACAAATACTTTTGATATACTATGCCTATAGTATCAGGACCGATACCCAATGCAGGATAATCTTTTATGATCTCTACAGCGGCTAAATATTGAAATATTCGAGAAAATGCAGATTCAGACTGAGGAAGCTTATTCGCAATCCAAGGTCTTTGGTGAAATTGTGTTTGTTCAGAAATTGGTAATTCTTCAATGCCTTTTTTATCATAAGAAGAAACCTTAAGCTGAGCATTTGTCTTTGCATCATCAGTGAAACGCTCTACAAAACGCTTAACAATGGATGTCTCATATCGCGCATTAAAAAGTATTCCAATAAGTGTAAATGAAGCCACTAGAATAAAAAATTTGTATTTCTCATTTGTTTGTCTTTTAAAAATTAAAAAGAGAAGTGGAGTCAAACCTCCAAGGAGTGCTACAAAGCATGCGCGGGTATTAGTAAGCCAAAATGTGGTGTAGATGATCGACGATAAAACATAAAAAATCCATAAGAAATGTGCTCTTTTCGGAACAGATGATTCTTTTTGCAGGAAAGAATTGCTTAAGAATATTCCAACGGCCAATGGTAAAGTCATAACAAGGTAAGCCGAAAAAAAGACAGGATTTCCAAAGGTTGAAAATACACGTCTTGCCTCAAAACTACTCCACTTGAATATATCAAATCCCAGATGTTGTGCAATTCCATAAATTGAAGAAACGGTAGCACCGGCTACGATTGCGATTATCAGTAAATAAAGTCTCTTTTGTGTTGTTATAAAATTAACTGTAGTATAAAAAATAAGTATATAGCATAAAGTCGCAGTCAAGCCCTCAAATCGCTTATAGGTGCCAAAAAGGCTCATTATAGGGTTTATAGAAATGATTGATGAAACGATAAATATAAATATATAGGCAAGGATAGGAATATCGAGCGCGGTATGAGTAAATTTAAAGTCGTGTTTAAAGGCAAACACTATCGACCATACAACCAGGATGGCGATTGTTAGTAAATATAAGGCCATTACCTTGCTGAGGTCGAAGACGCTATAAAGACGTATATCAAAGAAAAGAGGCACTATGACAACAGACGCAATTAATAAACCCATTATTAATTTATCAAAATAGTTCATGATATGATTAAAAGTGTTTTTCATTGAATCAATTTTTATTTTCAGTAAAATTTAGATAAATGTTTTGAGAATTTAACCCCATGTTTTGAACTTAAAAATTCTGAATTATTATGAAAATAGCCATTAATACAACATCTGCCGTTGCTGGTGGTGGCATTACCTATATAAAAAACCTCTTAACGTATTTATCAAAGATAAATACTGAACACCAATATCTTATCCTAACAACAATTGAGGGAAAAGAAACATTTTATTTCCAGCATCCCAACTTTGAATTTCTGTCTTTCAAAATACCCTCGAAGAATTCTCTATTACGCATTTTGTGGGAACAATTAATCTTGCCTTTCATCCTGAAAAAAGAAAGCGTTGATGTTCTTTTTTCTCCAGGCAATATATGCCCTCTTTTCAGTAAGCTTCCAAATGTAGTTATGATACAGAACATCGAGCCATTTAGCAATGATCTCTCAAGCGGCCGAGGTTTGATTCAAAGAATAAGGTTGAAACTATTAAAAATATTAACCATGATATCGATTAAAAAGGCTCAGCGAGTTATTTTCCCTTCTATGAAAGCACGTACTGTTGCAGAAAAGTCTGGAACTTTAATTCATCATGCGGAACTTATTTATCACGGTATAAACAACGAAATATTTCATCCCCATAACGAAGGCGACAGGTTAAGCCAATTTAAAAGAAAATACGGCTTAAACAAATTCATCCTTTATGTATCCCATATCCAAAGGTATAAAAATTTCTTTGAGCTTATAAAGGCGTTTGTGTTACTGAAAGACAAAATAGGCAAGGATATTCAGCTTGTTTTTGCAGGAAGATGCTTTGACGAGGAATATTACAAAGAGATGCAGGGTTTTATTAGAGAGCATAGATATGAGGACCGAATCTTTTTTTTGGGTAACATCCCCTATGAGGAATTACCCTTTCTCTATTCTGTTTGTATGATATTTGTTTATCCTTCAACCTGTGAATCATTTGGGATGACTTTAGTTGAGGCAATGGCCTGTGGTGCTCCAATACTTGCCTCTCAAATAGAACCAATGACAGAAATTTGTGCAAATGCAGCCGTTTACTTTGACCCTATGAACCCAGATGCAATAGCAGATGTAATTTTTAAGGTACTAAATGATCAAGAGTTAATCTCTACATTGATAAAAAATGCAAAAGAACGGGCAAAAGAGTTTTCATGGGAAAAAACTGCGATCCGCACTTTAAATGTTTTTGAAAGCGTTGTTTAAAGTTTCTATATATGCAAGAATATCTTAATGTTCTTAATGAAATTCTTATCTATCGATACGTGCGTTTTTGCCATAGATAACCTCTGACGGTTGACAGGGTTTTTCCCCCAAATATTTTTACAATAGCCTGTCTGGCCAAATGGCGTGTAAGGCTGTTGGCACAGGTAATTGTTTCATAGCTCGCTGATGTAAGTTTGTGAGAGCGACGAATTTTCCAATCGTCAAGAGTAAATGTCGAGCCTCCTTTGCCACCTGCCCGCATACGTGTAAGAACCTCATCAAGAATAATACATGGAATATTGGCCTCAAGACATCTCAGCACAAAATCATAATCCGCTCCTATGCGATACTGCGTATTAAAGAGTCCAACACGCTCATACACATTTCGTCTTACGAATGTAGCAGGGTGTTGAACAGTCATGCCTTTGTGTAAATGGAGCAAGCTCGATTTTAAAACTACCGTAGCTCCGCCGGGCGAATCTTCCCATACTTCTATCGATCCAGAGACTATACCAACGTCTGGATTGCGGGAAAATACAGAGCCAACACGCTTCAAGGTACCAGGCAACCAAATGTCATCACTATTAAGGATGGAGATAATTTCACCAGTTGCACGGCAAATTCCTTTATTCATAGCATCATAGATACCGTTGTCTGGCTCTGACTGCCAACCTGCCATTGCCGTCGGATATTTTTCAACGATGTCCCTCGTGCTGTCAGTCGAGTCACCATCCTGTATAACAATTTGAAGAGCAGGCCAATTCTGATCTATGATACCCTTAAGAGTATCCTCAACGGTCTTTGCACTATTAAAAGTAGGTACAACCACGCTGATTTTTACAGATTCCACTGTCTTTTTTTAAATAAAAATATACCGTCATCTTCCCTTACCAGTTCCCAATTATTTGTGTCTTTTTCAACAAGGTCATAATACTTTTGCGGATTCTTTCTTGCTTCTATTGAGTCAACATCTATAGTTCCAAATTTAACAGGATGTGTTTTGTCAATTAGCACATAGTCAGCCCCTTCAAAAATGGGAAACTGCATTAAAGTCTTTTTCCTATAAAGGTAAGGTAGAAAAAAATGCTCTGTTGAAACAATCGCATCATCTGGGATTAAATGGAAAAATTCAAAGGCCTTTTTATGATGCGCTGTAGGTGTATATTGAGAATAATGAAAATTATGCGTCTTGTACGGGGCTAATTTATAATTTTTGTTCCAGAACTGGAGAGAAATGGGAGATGGGCCAAAAAAGATATTAGAAGACACGCTAGCTACAAAAATGCTACAGACAAGAGCATACGTAATTTTCCTATTACTCTCCTTATCTTGTAAAACATTCCTTTTCGTTAAGAAAGAAAAACCTTTCTCCCCTATATTTTTTACCCCTTTTATTGCGGACAAAAAGATAAAAGGTATGCTGGGAGAAAGATAATAGAGAATATATGAATAATGTGAAATTGAAGCACTTAAAAAATTAAATAATAGATTACCTATAGAAATGAGAAAAATCGATGGTGAAAAAAAAGGTGTAAAAAGAAGTGGCAAGACATACATTAAAAAATTGCCTATTTTAATTTTTTCTACTAATATTGAAATAACATTTAAAGGATGGAAAATAATATTTAACAATATCTTAGGAGGAGAATTTCCCAAATGCGAAAAATTAGCAAAAGCACAATGGTAATGAAGTGTATTCGAATTACCAGCTAAATACGGCATTACAATTTTAAATACTGCTAAAAAATATAGAACTGAAATAGAAGAGGTAATTATTCCGATCTTTTTTTCTTTTATAATAAAGGTAATATATAATCCGAGAAAAAAGGTGGTTAAAGCCACCTCCTCACGCACTAAAATAGATAAAATAAAAAAAATGTAATAGGCAATATATTTCTTTTTATACACAAAATAGAAACTAAATAATAATAATGGAATGGAAATTCTTAAAAACTCAAAATCATAGAGATTGATATATTGAAGCGTCGGAAAGAATAAAAAAGAAGCGGCAAATAAACAACCTATGTTTTTGTCATTAAATGTATCCCTTGTATAAAGATAAACAGGAATAACAGATGAAGTAAGGATAATAGTCTGTATCACTATTAAACAAGCCGGATAGTTTTTAATAATAAGAAGTGGAAGTGCAAGAATATATATTAATGGCAGAAAATGTATTGATAGATAATTCCTTACATCGCTGTATCCAAGCGATGTTTGCATTAAGCTACTCGTTGTGCCTTGGCCATCAATAAGGTTCGAAAATAATTCGAGGTGAACAGCAAAATCTGAATAGTATTTAAACGTATGAAGTTTCAGTAATTGGAAAACCAGAAGGAATGCTAAGTAGAATATAAGGGAAAACGCAAAAAGATACTTAGACCAATTTAGAAATGAAGGCCTTTTTAAAAATATGATAAAAGATATGGCCGCTACAAAAAGCGTTGACAATATGCCTATCGTATATGCCAGCAGTAGAAAAGAGTTATTTTGTTCTATCATCCTATTAGAAAGTAGGTCAGGAAACACATATTTTTAGTCCGGCAATTTTTTATGAAAAAATTTTTGCCTCGTACAAAACACACAAAAAGTCCAACTTGCCATTTTATCTGTGCTATCATTTGCCGAGGAAACATCAAATTTATTTCTTACTTTCCATAAAATATTCTTTTCAACTAGACTTGCAAAATAATTTATGGATAGTACTACACATTTTGGTACATCTTCTGATTCATTTAAAAATCATGAAAAACGAATACTTAGCTATTTTCCTTTTAGATCTATGAAAGATACAGATTGGCGCATTAAGGTTATAAAAAACCTTACCGTGGGTGCCTTTTTTCATGAATCATTTGAGTAAGGAATAAAAGCCAAGACCTTGCAAATCCACTCTCATTCTTATAAAAATCAAATATCGTCTGTAAATGGCGAAAGAGGGTTTCTCCTTAACTACATAATTCAAGTTTTATGATTATTATGTTTTGTTTTCAAATTGGGAAGTAGCAGATTTCCCTATATTTCTTATGCATGTCTATCCTTTTTAAAAAACAATAGTTTTTTGAGAACATTCATAATTCCATAGTATTTGCAAAAAAATATAATGCAATGTGGATTTCTGAGCACGAGAAATATCAATTCCCTTAAATATAAAAAAAAAGTGTTCAGATTCTTAAGATCCTTTGGGCTGTACAATCTGTGTTGCTCTTTTTTTCCCAAACCGAAAATAAGAGTATAGAAATGAGGAGGCATATAGTTTGAGGGAATCTCTCCATCACGAACTAACTCATTGAATATGGGAGTGCCAGGAATTGGCATAAAGCGCATAACTTGGAAGAAATCAAATTTGCTTTTGCGAATCAGTTTTATCGTTTCTCTTATATCCTCTTTTGTCTCACCGGGGTAACATATCATAAAATTCCCCCTCACATTTAATCCAGCTTTTTTAATGTTACTAACCACTTCGGGAACAATATCAGGATTTATACGTTTTCCCATTCTCTTTAAAGTTTTGCGGGACCCGCTTTCAGGTGCGATAGTTAAGTCTTGCCATCCGGCTTCTTTCATTAAAGAAAGTAATTCTTGGTCCAGCTTATCTAAACGCACACCGTTAGGGGTAGCAAAATAGATTTTCTCCTTGAAATGCTTTTTTTTAATAAGATTTATCATTATTCTGCAAAACTCTTTTGCATAATCGTTATAAAATGTAAAATTATCGTCTATAATTGCAAATTGTCGTATATCAAAATTATTATAAAGATGATTAATCCAGTCTACAATATATTGTAATGAATGGCTCCGTATCTTTCTTCCATTTACCTGTGAACCGGAACAAAATGTACATGCATATGGGCATCCACGAGTCAGCCAGATTGGAGCGGTCCTGCCATACAAGCCTCCATAGTTGTACCCTTTTTCAATATAATCGTTGAGTCTGACTGCGTCATAATCCGGAATTTTTATCTTATCTAATTCCCCTTCCATATTTACTTCATTTTTTACAATTATACCGTTTTGTCTATAAACCAGGCCATCAACAGAGGGATAACCCTCTTGCTCATTTAATAAATCAAGAAAAATCGGAAATGATAGTTCCCCCTCGCCTCTAAACAGAAAATCAACAGACGTATTCATCATAATCATATCCGAAAAGATAGAAGGATGCGCTCCTCCCATAACAGTAATTATTTTTGGATCAATTAATTTTGCTGTTTTCACTGCAGCAATACCTTCGGGGTAAGTCTGCATCGAACAAGACACTCCAACTACTTGTGGTTTAAAGGTTTCTATCTCTTTTTTAAATTCAAGAGAATTTGAATTAATATTTTCGTATGAGCAATCAAGAATCTTAACCGTATGGTAATCAGGAAGATTGCTTTTTAGAATGCCTAATGCAAGTGGCAAAACATAGTATTGTATATTGCCACGAGGTTCTATTAATAATATCCGCTTTCCTTTTTTCTCTTGCACAATCATTCGTCCAATCCAATTACATTACTTTGTTAAAATTAGGCGCCGCCGGTTTCTTTCAAGCTTGTCAGAGTGCGAGACCTGGTAATAGTCAAAGAGAAATGAATCCTTTTGCGCCTTGAGACAGTGCTCACTACTCCAGCGAAGCAGGTAGTTTGTGATGAAAGTTTTAGCAGAGGCGTTTACCTGGCAGCTAATAAGGATATGATAATAGTTGTCCCCGTCCTTATTCCATTTACAAAAACAACCACAACCTTAATGAAAATCTCAGAGTCTTTAAGCTTGACCTCAAACGAATATGTTTTATGTAAAATTTCTGATAATCAGTAGAGTCGTTTTGGCCTTTGCATCCAGAGTGTTTCTTTTATAGTCTTTAAACAGGACATAGATGGGAAGGTTAAACATTAACATTTACTTTGAGCAGAAGCACGAGGCAAATAGTTTTAAATATTTCTTTGCTTGAGAAATATTTATTTGAAAAATACGCTAATTCTTTGCACCCGTTGTTTTGCATTTCTTAAAACCGCAACCGTAACAGATTTATAATTCAACATATTATCATTGACGTACCTCATACGTTAGCCTCGTTTCGTTTGATGGCATAATATCTTTTATCGCTTCTGATTCAGTATCGTAGTCCAGCCAGCTTTGAAGATTTGTATCTTCCTTCTTTGTGCTAAATAATGTTTCTACGAAAATAACGTATGCCGCTTTAAATAAATCCTTTAATTGATGCCAATTAGACAAATGTGCCAGCAGCCTGAATATAGCTCGTGGTCTACAATAAAATTGATAAAAAGCCTTCCTCTCAAATTTTACAACTTCATCCGCAGTTAAATTGCGTAGTTTTAGAATCACCTCACTCTGTCCATATCGTTCATACCTTTCATGCAACAACCAACCGCTTTGTTTTGCTTCTTTAAAAAGTTGCGTTCCCGGATAAGGCGTCAAAATATTTAGTTGAAATAGGTCGAGTTCAATATCAATTGCAAATTGTACAGATTCCTTCATCGTTTCGGTGGTCTCATCAAGATGCCCTATAATAAAAGAGCCTCTCACCTCTATTCCGTATTTATGTGCAACATCAACGACACGCTTATATTGAGATTTCTTTATTGGTTTTCCTATCTTGGCCATCAATGTAGGACTCCCAGATTCAATTCCTATTAAGATTTGATGGCACCCTGCTTTAGCCATAAGTTCAGCAATTGAATCGTTGAACATATCTCCACGAACGTAGCAAATCCATTTCACATCGATCTTATCTGCAATCATTTTTTCACAAAACTGTCGTACAACTTTAGGATTCGATGTAAAAGTATCATCATAAAAGTATATTTGCCGTATTTTATATTTATAACGTAGTATTTTTATTAGTTGAATCATTTTTTCCGGAGAACGACTTCTCAAGGTTGTTTTCGCAGAATTACAAAATGCGCAACGGCCAGGACACCCGCGAGTCATAAGGGCATTCATCGCTGGTAAATTTCTATATGAACCAACAGGGGGAAAGTAGTTATCAAAGTCGATAAGATGATATGCAGGGAAAGGGAATTTATCAAGATCAACTTCCACTGGTCTTGGTGAATTATGGACAACACGTCTTTCATAACGAAAGCTTAAACCTAAAATATCCTTCCATGGTTTACCCTGCACAAATTCTAACATTAACTCTTCACCGTCACCTCGGCAAACAGCATCTATATAAGGATTGCAGAGCATCCGTTCTGTCTCTATTTCGGCGTGAACTCCTCCAACAATTGTTTTAACATCGTTTATTTCTTCTTTGCAAATATGGGCAATATAATGAGCGGGAATAAAATGAGCGCTCAGTACCGTAATACCAACAAATCGTGGTTTTAGGGTACGGACTATACCCCTGAATTTACTAGGGTCAATTGCTTCTGCATGTAAATCGATCACATGTACTTCATATCCGTACTGTTCTAAGTAAGCAGCAATGGACAATATTCCCAGGGGTGGCAGCATGCGCTGAAGTTTTCCCAATCCTCCTTTTCTAACCCAAACAGGATAAACTAATAAAACATCTGCGCGTGCTTTTTTGGGCACATGCTTAATTGCATTTTCCTGTTTATGAAAATTCACTGGGAATTCATTGTTTATTGCCATGCCTAATGCCATTTCCCTTTTTTCTTTAACAAACCTTCGTGCCCACTATCCTAGAGTAGTTGGTTATTCCTTTTCTTCTTATTTTCTCCTTCTTATACGTACCCATTATTTATGGGTGCAGAGAACAACCTTTCCCATCCCTGCCTCTGTGCAAAGTTTTAATACCTTGGTAAAGATTTTTTCAGCCCATCCTTGTTCTCCTTCAGAAACAAAGTCATAACACCGTAACCTGGACTTTGGGTTGCTGGTATTATCAAAAATCCTCTGTCATGCTCGTACAACTGCACTGTCCTTCTCATTCTATATTATTTTATAATTTTACCTACACAAAACGATGAAGACTGATTCGTTACTCTTTCGCAAAGATATATTTTTCTAAAAACTTTAGGCTGTATTTCGGAAATCCGCTGAGAAAATTTATTAACCCAACATTCATAATGTGCTTTATCATAAACCTCGGCCTCAAATAGAAACGAAGATATGCATGAGAAATTGCCTTTTTCACTATATCTTCGTTTAAATCTTTCGTTTGTAAGATATAAGATGAATATTGCATTTTTTCCCATGATTCGCATACAAGATAACCCTCTTGCACACATTTATTATAAAATGATGTTCCTGGATATGGAACCGCTGGATAAAAATTTGCATAATCAAGAGGTACCGAAAGTGCAAATCTTGTTGTTTCATACATATCGTGTTTCGTTTCACCTGGATATCCAAAAATAAAGAAACCAAAAGAGAGTATCCCTGTTTTCCTTAAAATGTAAATGGCCTGTTTGATTTTATCAGCTTTAAGCTTTTTTTGCATGTTTAACAGGGTCTTCTCATGGGAAGATTCTATTCCAATTGACAACATCCAACAACCAGCCGATTTCATCTTCTTAACCAAATCTATGTCAGTAAGGGTATCTGCCCTTGTATTCGTTAACCATCGTATATCTAAATTCCTCTTAATAACTTCATCACAAAAAGTGTCAACAAATTTTTTATTGAGTGTCACCGTATCTCCGAACAGATTAAAATATCTAACACCAAATCTTGTTTTTAAATACTCAATCTCATTTACCACATTTTCAGGTTGTTTTTCTCGAAATCCCAAACCGTGACATAGTGGTGTTACGCAAAAATCACATGCAAAAGGGCACCCTCTGCTCGTTTCTATCATAAGATATCTTTTATTGATAAATGGCAAGATGTACTTCTTAATAGGAAATAAATCCCATGCAGGATAGGGAAGTTTATCTAAATCTTCTATCCATTTTCTGTTTCTATTGATAAATATTTCTTCACCATTTCTCCAGACAACACCATGAACTTTACTAAGATTTTCTAAATTTCCATTACTCAAAAGGTCTAATACTGTATACTCTGGCTCCCCTATTATACCAATATCGATATCAGAAACTTTTTCCAGTGTCTCTTTAGGAGCACCTGATATATGGGCACCAAAAGCTATAAGTTTGCTATTGAATTTCTTTTTCAGTATTGAAAGTGCTTTTGTATCAGCTAAGACGGTTGCCGTTGTCGTGCAAAATATTATAACATCGGGGTGGAAGCTTGATTCGATTAGCATGTTACTTACTTTTGCGGGACTAAGATTAAGTGCGGTTGCATCAAGTAACTTGAATTCGATATTATTCTCTCGTAATAAAGAAGCTATCAAGGCAAGAGAAATAGGAGGCTTTGCCGTTCCCAACACATCTTCTTTTTCCTGGCATCTCCCTTCTCTTGTCCAAGAAAGGCCATTTATACGAGGTGGGTTAATTAACAACACTGCGTGTGAGCTCATAATAATTTTTGGGTTCTTTTATACTTATAAAGCTTAAAAAGGTGTTGCAGGTAAAAGAGGATTTCCTTCAGTCCCATCTTACTTTTTCCCGTAATCCTGTCACAAAATGTAAAAGGCACTTCCATTATAGTTTGATAATTACCTTTAACCAGTATCTCCAAACATATTTTGAAACCTATAGGATCGAGGCTCACATTTTCAATCACTTCTCTTTTAAAAAAGAAAAAACCAGATGTAACATCTTTCACCGTTGTAAGCATAGAACCCCAAAAACCTGCTGTTCTTGAAATTAAATATCTTCTAAGAGGCCAATTAAGCACCCTTCCTCCTGGAATATATCTACTTCCAACAGTGATATCACATAGATTATATATGAGTGGATTTAACAAATATGGTAATGCATCTGGAGCGTGACTCAAATCAGCATCCATAACACCAATAATTGGACTATCTGTATGACGAAAACCATAAATACAGGCTGAGGCTAACCCCAGTTTTCCTTGTCTATTCAGCAAGGTAATATTAGTATGTTTTTTGCTAAACTTATCAATCAGTTCCGCTGTCCCATCTGGAGAACCATCATCAACAACAATGATTTGTGCATCTAATTTATTCTTTGCAATTTGCTGAGTTGCTTTTTCCAAAAAACTGATAATAGTTTCTTTTTCATTGTAGGTAGGAACGATGATGGATATAGCGTGAGTATTATCTATTTTTCTCATAATAAACTGCTTATTTTTTTATTCTAAATCCTTTGTTAAAGATGGGTAGTAATCCCTGATAATTTCGTCAGGCGTGAGACCCGCTTCAATTAACTCCAGGATGAGATAAACCATTATTCTCGTTCCTTTAATACATGGCTGTCCATGGCATATATTATGGTCTACTGTGATTCTATCATTCATATATAATGCCTTTCTTTTGGCAGACATTTTTACTCCATGATTACAGCCAACTGAATACTTTCTCAAACCTCTTTTCCCTGTTTTGCTTTTAGTTTATCCCATTTGAGGGAAATTGCTTTTATAACTTACCTCTAATCTCACCAAGCGTTTTCTTCCCTCGTTCAGTGCGATCAAAGTCAGCATCAAAACTTACAAGAGTCAACGTATACTTCTCTGCTGCAACATATTGATAGGCATCATCAAAATCTAAATTAAACTTTGTCTGATCCAAAAGTCGTTCAAGCCATACATTGGTGTCAAGTAAATACATAAATTAGTCGCCTCGCCACTCCAATGCTTTTTTTTGTAGTTCCATCGAAGTGTATTGGTTACGATAGTCTCTCAGGGCACCTGCCCAATCCTGACGTAATTTTCTCCCTTGTTTTAGTGATCGCTTCTCTATTAAGAATCGAACAAAATCCTCCACCTCTTGCTCATATTCGGGAGGTAATTTTTTGATTATTTCTTCTAATGTTCTCATGAAAATTTCACTCCTTATCTTATTGGTTTTAAAATGGAACCAAATATGTATGCCGTTGCCGACGGGAAGTTCGTCTTTATCCATCTGGCAATATCTAGTGCGGTTTCCATATTAATAGCATCAATATTTTCCTGACCTTTTAATAATTGCAAAAACACATTTTACTCCATTCTGAAAGATTTTCTTTCATTTTTCATTCACCATCAGTGCATATCCGCGTTTCTCTGCGTCCTAATAAACTCATGATTTGGAAGGTTTAAAGTATGCATAATACCCATACGCTGAAAAAATGCATATCAAAGGAATTATGGGATATCGATAAATGAGCGCATCATCAACACCGACCAGAGAATGGAGTATTGTGTAATACAGAATTACAGTCATAAGAAGTGCAGGGATGGGGTTAAAACCAGACTTACTGTTTATTACCCACCATTTCGATTTATAAAAGCCATAAAATGCCATTGGAAAGACAATGATATAAATAAAAGTATCTGCTACTTTTTTCGCGAAGGAAGGCTTCTTTGTAATAGGGCCCCAGTAAGCCAAAAATCTTTTAGTACATAATTTTAAATATTTCAATGGATGTTTTTTTACAAAGGCAATACTTGCCTCTTTTACTCCTTTCGAGGCCATTAAAAGTGCTATATCATCTTCTTTCTCTTGGTCATATTTCACTTCGTACAAATCAAAAAACGGTAGCACTGCTGATGTTACATTACAAGCATAAAATGCATCCCATGCCTCGGTTGTGGTTATTGCGAATTTATGGTACACGGTATAGTTTCTATATGCCCATGGTAATAGCGATATGTAAAATGACAGTAAGAAAATAGCCATACCATATAGCAATCTTTTTTTGTCTTTTTTGTAAAAAATCATTATAAAATAAAATACGATGAATATGGGTAAATAAAGTACAGCGGTTCTGCATAAGCATGCAACAGTTAAAAAAAGTCCGGACAAAATAGTATTTCCTGTATTAAGATTGTTTTTAACAGCCTTTATAAGAAAAACAACAGCCAGCAATAATAAAAAGATAAATAAAGTTTCGGTCCTAATGTAGGAGGTCCACCATACTATTGGATGATAAATTGATAGGAGAAAACTGGCCATTAATCCTACTTTTGTGGGAAATACCCCCTTAGCAATAATATAAGTGAGATAACAAGTAATTACTCCGATAATTATTTGCGGTATGGCATATACGAATATACTTGTACCAAAAAAGCGGTACAACATGCTTAAAAATGAAGAATAAACAGGAGGATAATAATTATGAAAATATGTATTAGGTATAATAGATGGTTTAAACGATTCAGGTAATTTTTGGTTTGGATCTGTAACACTTATACTATACCCTTTACCTAATGCAAGATTTATAGCGGTCTGGTAATATAGTTGAGAATCGTCACCTTGAGGATAAGCAGTCATCCCACTTTCATGAACAGTAATATTATTTTTATACATAAATACAATAAGTGAAGTAAACCGAACAAAGAATGCGATAAATAGTATAAAAATTAATATCCTTTTTTCAGTTAATATTTTAGGCATGTTTACTTTTCTTTGAAGACCCTTACAATAGAAAGACCAATCGGGTAACTGCATTGGGTCAAACTTTATTCTTTTTTTCTTAAAAAACTCAGCAAAGCCCAAAATCCCTGCAGGTAAACAGCAAGATGCTTTCTACTCCTTATTTTAAGCAGATAAGATATTATTACCTTTGGTCTGAAGAAGAATCTCCTATAGAAGAGGTTTGAATAATATTTGAGTTCCTCACGCGTCAAACCGTGTGGAACAAACATCGGTGTCCACCCATTCAATTTTTTCCAGTCGTTTTCAAAGATGCCATACTTCTCGTAAGTTAAATAAAGGTCTGAACCTGGAAAAGGAGTCATAAAGGTTGCATGGATCTCAGCAAGATCGAGGTCTAAACCAAACTTTATAGTCTCTTGGATTGATTCCTTTGTCTCTCCTGGATGTCCAATAATAAAAAAACCACAGGGTTTGATACCAGCTTCTCTTGTCCATTTAATAGCTTTTCTTATACCTTCAATTGTGGTGCCCTTTTGGGTCAAGTCCAGTATCCTTTGTGACCCGCTTTCAATACCAAACCATATCTGCCAGCATCCGGCCTCCTTCATTGCCTTTAAAACTTCTGGCGTCACTGTATCCACCCTGCCTGTTGATGACCATACGAGGTCAAGGTTGGCATTTTTTAATTTTTTGCATAACTCAAGCAACCTTTTCCTGAAAACTGTAAAGTTGTCATCCCTGAACTGTATTTCCCTTATACCGTAATTATAGTAAAAATCATTAACCATATCCATCACACGGCCTGCGCTGAAGTAAGTCCCTTTGTTTTCGTAAACTATCCTAGCACAGAATACACACTGCCCAGGACATCCCCTTGACGTTACCAGTGTTGATGCGGGCAGTTTTTTAACTGTGTGCACAGGCGGACAGTAGTGCTCGGATATCTTTGGTAAGAGGTCCCACGCAGGCAAGGGCAAGGAGTCAAGATCTTTTACTCGCTCTCTTTTTCCGGTGAAGAGAAAACTGTCACCCTCTCTCAAAACCAGACCCTTTACCTCTTTCAAGTTGCTGCTGTTTTTTAAGGTGGCAAGCAGTTCGACAATGGTAGTCTCTCCTTCTCCTAAAACTCCGATATTGAATTCTGGAAAAAGTTTCATGGTTTCCTTAGGTACGGCAGATATATGGTGTCCCCCTAACAGAGTTATAACTTTCTTATCAATATTGTTTATAAGTCTAGCCACAGTTGCAGCATTGTGAACAGATATAGTTACGGCAGTGAAACCTATAACATCTGGCTTGTAGCTCATTATAGCATCACAAGTCTCTTCAGGTGTGAGGCCAAGAATCTCCGAATCAACAATATGTGTTTCATATCCCGCATGACGAGTAACTCCTGCCAAGAAAGCCAGACCCAGCGGCATAGACTCGCCACCGCTTTGGCGGTCAACTCCATATCTTTCTCTCAACGTAAGGGGTGGACTAACAAAAACTATACTCTTCATGACAGATGTCTCCTTACATCTAATGTACAGTCCCATAAACAGCTATACTTATAAACAAATAATAAAAGCCAGATTACTTTTTCAAAAAAACAATTTGGGAATAGGATTCTGTTTGTCTTTTCAGTATCCTATAACGTCGTTCTCGATATCTTAATGACCAATAGAGGTCAAAATAATCGAAAGAAGAGATTTATAAGCTATTTTAATATCATAAAGATTTCTTAATTTTAAAAGTCTTTTCATTAAAAATTTGGGACGTAAGAAAAACCTCCTGTAGGCAATCTTATAGTATCTTTCAATGTCGGCAGAAGAAACAGTGGGAAGTTCCATAACACAGTTATAATAGTCATACTTAGACCAATCTTCCGTTTTTAAATAACCATGCTCCTTCGCCCATAAAAACATTTCAGTTCCAGGATAAGGCGTAGTTATATTAAACTGCACAAGGTCCGGGTCTAAATTGATGGCATATGCAATCGATTTTTCCATGGATTCTATGGTTTCACCAGGATTGCCAAACATGAAGGATAGCCTAACATCAATTTTTGCCTTTTTTGTATTTTCGACAGCCAGTTTCACCTTTTCCAGGGAAAGCCTCTTTCTGATATTTTTTAAAATGTTTTCATCTACGGATTCCACTCCATAACAAATCTGATGACAGCCCGAGGCTTTCATTTTTTGTAAAACCTCTGCAGTAACATAATCTACGCGGGACATACATGTCCATGTCAGATCAATATTTTTCTCCTGAAGTAGTTCGCAAAACCTTAAAACTGTTTCTTTATAGGCAGAAAAGGTATCGTCGTAAAAAGAAATCTCACGAACATTGTGTTTGTTCATTAACAGCTCAATCTCATCAACAATGTTTTCAGGAGACCTTTTTCGTATTTTCTTCCCAAGGGCGCCACTATAACAGAATGTACAGCGGCCAGGGCATCCCCTTGTTGCAAAAACACTCATGGCAGGTGTTCGTTTTGCGCTTCCTAACGCAGTATGATATCTACTCATGGGCATTAAATGATATGCTGGAAAAGGCAAGCTATTAATATCTTCTATTAACGGTCTGTCCAGATTATGCCTGATGCTGCCATTCGATTTATATGATATGCCTAAAACTTCTTTCATTGGTTTGTTTTTCGCGACATCCAAAAATGTGAATTCTCCTTCGCCGCGCACAACGATATCGACAAATGGATTCGTTAATACTTCCTCCGTTGCGATTGTAGGATGAACGCCCCCCAAAACAATTTTCTTTTCCGGCCAACGAAGCTTGATTGCCTCTGAGATTTCAAGAACATTTTGGATCAGGACGGTTGTGGCGGTAAAACCAATATATTCTGGCTGAAAGCTCTCTATTTTGGACAATATTTCATCCAATGAATAGGTAATCGCCTGGCAATCAAGAATTTCAACCTGAATGTTATTCTGTTCTAAAGTAGCAGCAATATAACCCAAGCCTAAAGAAGGGAGGCAACTGGCTACTTTATACCAAATACTTCCTTTTTGCTTTCCCCAGGGAGGATTAATGAGAAGTACGTGTGTCATATATTATGAAATTTTCAATCTATAAATTTGTATTTTAAAAGTGTCCAAATTGCCACAAGACCGTCTATCCAGCGGATCTTTTTGCCTTCCGCAAGGGTTCTTGCATCATAACTGATAGGAACCTCATGAATTACGTAACCTCGCTTTAGAACTTTGGCGGTTATTTCCGGACAAAACTCAAATCGGCGACTCTTTAACATTAATTTTTTTAACACATCACTACTAAATACCTTATAAGCTGTGGCTTCATCGGTTATATTGGAACTGTATAAAAGATTAGTAAAAATAGTTAACATTTTGTTCGCAATATAATGAGGTAATGTCATACCTTTTGGTCGTTTGTGGAACCTAGTCCCATAAACAATGGAGGCCTTTCCTTCTAGAATTGGAGAAATTAATTTTGAATAATCATTTGGATCGTACTCCATATCTCCATCTTGAATTAAGATAACATCTCCCGTTGCATAATGGATTCCAATTCGTGTTGCAATACCTTTCCCAAAATTAAGAACCGAATGATGTACAGTAACAATATTATTCTCTCTTTCAGTGTCCTTTATATTTTTAAGAATTTCTGTAGTTCCATCATTAGACCCATCATCTACTATAATAATTTCCTTTTCAATACCATTAGGTAATGTTGCATTTCTTATACGATCCAACACTTCTCTTATATGCAGCTTCTCATTATAAACAGGAAGAATAATTGAAAGTTTAGCCATAGATTTAAATTATTTTGGAATTACCATTTGTTTAAAAAGTTTTTCAATATAAACGCTATGGCTTGACGGCGGTAACCACAACAAAACTTTATAAGATCCCAATAGCGATGATTTTTTAAAAATACTTTTAAGTATGCAAACATCTGGAGACGTTCAATTTTTTTCCGCGGAATATTGACAAGTTCCAAGGCATTACCGATTTGTTTATTATAATCGTTCCAAGTTTTTGCTATGAGCCGGTAACCGCCTTCACCATTCTTTGCCATTTCATAAATTTTTGTTCCAGGATAAGGAACCATAATTCCAAAACAGGTTAAATCACCATTCAATTTTATAGCAAAATCAATTGTGTCGTTGATTGTTTCGAGAGTTTCATAAGGATGTCCTAAGATAAAATAAGTTTGTGTTTTTAGCCCAATTTTTTTAGCAATTGATACTAATTCTTCGGCTCGCTTTAAGTTAATATTTTTTTTTGATTTTTTCAAAATTTCTTCATTACCAGTTTCGATACCAAACCCTATCATAAAAGCACCCGCATCTTTCATCTTCCTCAATAGATCATCGCTTGCAACATTCACCCTTGTATAAGCCCACCATCTTGTACGCTGTGGTATTTTATATTTTATCATAAGATCTAAAAGTTTAACTGTCCTTTCTTGATCAATTCCGAAGGTTTCATCATATACGTTAATTATGTCGGGTTTAAACTCTGAAACTACCCAATCAAGTTCTTCAATGACGTTCTCCGGAGACCGATACCGAACCTTCTGTCCGTATGGGTGACAGAAGTTACATTGAAAAGGACAACCACGAGAAGTGAGAATTGGATATTCCCTGGCTTTGGGAAAACGATTCCATGCAGGGAATGGAATCGAGTCAAGATCGTTGAGCCAATCCGCTTGGAATGTCAAGTTTACAGAATTACTATTACGATATGCAAGATTTGGAACGGTTTCCAGTTCTCCTTTTTTCGAAAGAGCTTTCATTAATAATGGAAATGATTTTTCCCCTTCGTTGCGGAGGCCGTAATCAAAAGGGGGAAACTCTTCCAGTGTTTGTTGAGGAAGAATTGAGACATGAACTCCTCCTATCACTATATTACAAAGGGGCACGATTTCTTTAACTTGTTCCGCCAGTTGCGAGGCCTGTATAATTTCGTGCGTCATTGCAGTTATCCCCAACACATCGGGGTTAAACGCCTTTAAATCATACAGAACATTATCCAGATTTTTCCTTTCCAGCTTGGCGTCTATGATGAGAATTTCTTCAAAGCCATTTTGCTCAAGGCTTGATGCAAGATATCCGAGTCCCAGGTGGGGATAAAATGGCAAATCGTCTCGTTCAATACGTCTGAGTGGTGGTGGATTAACCAGCGCAATCTTCATAAAACTTTAGCAATGTATGAATGTGAGCATCCATGGAGAGTTCTCTTCTTGCAACGAGAACATTTTCTCTTAATTTGTCATAATCATATGTAGGAATTATTTTGGAAAGGTTGTAAATATCTTCCTGACTGACAACAATCCCAATTTCGTATTCTCTCACCAATTTTGAAACATATCTAAGTTCTTCACTTATCAAGATAGGGAGACCAGCCTCGAGGTATAAAAAGAATTTTCCTGGCAACCTCGTACTAAGTGATTCGCTTAAAAAAGTCCCCTGATTGAATAAATAAATCATCATCCCAAAATCATATCGAGAAAATTCACTGGCTGCCTCATGAGGGAAAAGGCCTTCCTCGAATCTAAAAAGGGCATTCTGTTTGGAAATAGCAATATAATCAGAAAAAAACTGCTCAAATTTTAGAGGGCTAACATGTGGGGTCGTATATATGTCAAAATAAAAACCTTGCCTTGTGATTTCTTTTATTAGTTCATGAAATTGGACATCGGCAAATACCTTTTTAGGAAGATTGGAAGGTGCTACGTTCCCACCATACACCAGATGGATTTTTCCATCTTCCTGTGAATATTTGATAGTTTTTTTACTTGATATAAATTCGTTACAGATATAGGTATGAAATTCTAGAATAGGGGACTTTATATTGTATCGTTGTTTTAATATATCCGCAGCCTCACACGAATAACCCAGAATAATACCATCTGCATTTTTACAGGCATATTGTTCTGCAAAAAAACCAAGTTCCGTATTTTTTTCACCCCACACAATTACACTATCTTCTTTGCTAACGCAAAGGCTCGGAACGTCAAAAAACTCAAATATAATCTTTGCTTCATTTAACAGTTTGGCTAAAATACATAAAAAGTCAGATCCCAGCATTGATCCTTGTACGTGGATCAGGTGAGGTTTTGCTTCTTTAAGGATATTTGCTAGTTCGTAATAAGTATCGTAAATGTACACCGTGTCAAAGTGTTTCTCCATAAGCTTGAGTAGCCAAGGATTCTCCATGAGGAGGATTGTTTCGTAGTTCCCATTTTTCCGAATATAGATACTCTGGCGGAGTAAGTTAAAGGACGGGGTAATTGTAATGTAAAGTATCCTCTTTTTAACTGAAGAGGAATTTATTTTATTAACGATCTTTTTGGCACTTAGATTATCAAAAACGGCTCTTAGTCCACCTGCCTTATATTTTCTTAGTAATTGTTTTACTCTCTTTTTTAACCGTGTTAGGCGACCAAATTCGAGTTTATCATTAATAAGGATGTCATAAATATCCTTATTGAGTTCTTTGATCGTTGAAAATTTTTCTTTGATTGTATCTGACATTATTTAGCCACGAATAAACACGAATTTACACGAATAACAAACAGTTTATTTTGGGACACAGATTTTCACAGATAAACACGGATAAGACTACACAGATTCTAATTCTATTTTCTCTATTCTTGATAGAGTTTTAGGCCGAATATCCTTGATTGTTACATATATCACCTTATTACCGCCAGCTTCTATATTTTTACCCAAATTTAGATTAAATTCTTTTAACTCTTGATCAAACTCTGGTAGAAGTATAATTTCAGCCTCTATTGGAATTTTTGCTTCAATTTCTGGATGTTCAAATAAATAACGACTAAGCTCTGCGCTAAGTTCAATATTACGTTCTATCATCTCTTTTTCTTTAGTCATTTGCTCTCCTCTATAAATCTTTCTTTATAATATGCCCAATTAGATTTCAAATCGTTCTCAGCAAAGGTTAATGCATCGTTAAAGTCTTGATTAAACAAAGGCGTTTTCTTCACATCACCTTTAGTACTTAGTAAATCCCTGTGAGCAAAGCCATGAGCAGCATCATATCTAACAACAGGATACCATACATCGTCAATCTTTGTTTCATACTGAACCCTGAAAAACACTATCTTCCCTTTTTCTTGAATATGCAAATGGCGGTATCTGTCAAAAAGCCCAATTCTTATAACGTATTCTACCTTCTTATTGGACATTATCAGAACCCCGACTTGATTGGATTAGGACACAGATTTTCACAGATAACACGGATAAAACTATTTTCTAAAATTATCAAACACAGATGTTTTTTAGCCACGAATAAACACGAATTTACACGAATTAAAATAATAAATAACAATTTACAGAACTATTCTTTCGTACTCTAACTTCTCTTTCCCAAAATTTAGGATAATTGCCAACTGCAGTTTTGTTGCTTTTAAATAATTGAGAGTTTGCGCTCTGTAAGTATCAATGATTCCTTCTGAAGATTTAAGTTCCAATATAATTTTATCTTCATTCGTGCTCATTTGTGTATATTCGTGGCTAACAAATTACTAAAATTTAATATGCTGATAATCCGTGCCCATCCGTACTACAATCCATCAACTTCTTGTTTTTTCTGCGTGTTTTTCATGCCGCCATTTCCGTAAGCGCTTTAATATCAAGGGCTGAAGCTGTCATCAGCGAACAAGAGAACTTTTGGCCTTTCTCCGTCAAAACATAGCGGTTGGCCCGCGGAATTTTGCGGATTAGGCCGTGTGCCCGCAGCAGCTTTATCCGTCGGGTCGTACGGCCGGAATACTTCTTTTGCTGATCCTTGC
>Ga0082335_1001935_pt1 | contig 40937 bp, 33 predicted proteins | sample Subgrocontami58m_FD_72375 | JGI IMG/M metagenome (GOLD analysis project Ga0082335, IMG submission 72375) | Subsurface groundwater microbial communities from S. Glens Falls, New York, USA - GMW37 contaminated, 5.8 m (SPADES assembly) (version 2) ...
CACCGCCCGGGTTCGGGCGCAGCGAAGGGGCGGCCGGCCGCCCCATCATCCCGGCCAATATCAACCCCACCGAACCCGAGCCGATGATCATCGGCCGCAACTTCCTGGTGAAGATCAACGCCAACATCGGCAACTCGGCGGTCTCCTCCTCCATGGAGGAGGAAGTCGAGAAGATGGTGTGGGCGATCCGCTGGGGCGCCGACACGGTCATGGACCTCTCGACCGGCCGCCACATCCATGACACGCGCGAGTGGATCGTGCGCAATGCGCCGGTGCCGATCGGCACCGTGCCGATCTACCAGGCGCTGGAGAAGGTGGGCGGCGATCCGACCAGGCTGTCGTGGGAGGTGTTCCGCGACACGCTGATCGAGCAGGCCGAACAGGGCGTCGACTATTTCACCATCCATGCCGGCGTGCGGCTGGCGCATGTGCCGCTCACCGCCCGGCGCGTCACCGGCATCGTGAGCCGCGGCGGCTCGATGATGGCCCAATGGTGCCTGACCGAGCATCGCGAGAGCTTCCTCTACGAGCACTTCGGCGACATCTGCGACATCATGCGCAAATACGACGTGTCGTTCTCGCTGGGAGACGGCCTGCGTCCGGGCTGCAACGCCGACGCCAACGACGCCGCGCAGTTCGCCGAACTCACGACCCTGGGCGAGCTCACCAAGGTCGCCTGGGACAAGGGCTGCCAGGTCATGATCGAGGGCCCGGGCCACGTGCCCATGCACAAGATCAAGGCCAACATGGACAAGCAGCTCAAGGAGTGCGGCGAAGCGCCGTTCTACACGCTGGGACCGCTCGTGACCGACATCGCGCCGGGCTACGACCACATCACTTCCGGCATCGGAGCGGCCATGATCGGCTGGTTCGGCACGGCGATGCTTTGCTACGTCACGCCCAAGGAGCATCTGGGCCTGCCCGACCGCGACGATGTGAAGGTGGGCGTCATCACCTACAAGATCGCGGCCCACGCCGCCGATCTCGCCAAGGGCCATCCCGCGGCGCGGCTGCGTGACGATGCGCTCTCCAAGGCGCGCTTCGACTTCCGCTGGATGGACCAGTTCAACCTCTCGCTCGATCCGGCCACGGCCGAGAAGTTCCACGACGAAACCATGCCCAAGGAGGCGCACAAGACGGCGCATTTCTGCTCGATGTGCGGGCCGAAATTCTGCTCCATGCGCATCACCCAGGACATCCGCGAGTACGCCAGGAAGGGCATGGACGAAATGAGCGAGAAATTCCGGGCCGGCGGCAACGCGCTCTACGTGCCGGAGAAGGCGGCCGACTGACATTCGGGCCCGTTTCGGCCGGAATCGCCCCGGATTCGCGGATTTCTTGCCCTCCGGAGCGTTGTCCGGCGGGCTCGGGCGAGCAATCTCCGCGCCTTGCGCCGCGCTGACCGTCGGGGGAGACTCCGGCGGTTTCGTTCGTACTACTGACGAACTGTATTCACTTGAGGCGTATGGGCACGATGAAACGGCTGCGGACCCTGCTCGGGATCGGCTTGGGGCTTGCTGTGGTGGCGGGCGCCGGCTGGTATATTTCGCAGATCGGAACATCTACTACGCCGCGCCCAGCCGGCCGGCTGGGGGCGGGCGTGGCCGTGCCTGTCGGCCTTGCCACGGTGGCCAAAGGCAACATTCCCGTCGTGCTTCGGGCCCTCGGCACGGTGACGCCGCTCGCGACCGTCAACGTCAAGACGCAGATCACCGGCCAGCTCGTCGAGGTCCACCTGAAGGAAGGTGAACTCGTGAAGCAGGGCGACCTGCTCGCCGTCGTCGACCCGCGTCCCTACGACGTCGCCCTGCAGCAGGCCATCGGCCAGATGCAGCGCGACGAGGCCCTGCTCAAGAACGCCCAGACCGACCATGAACGCTACAAGAAGCTGGTCGCCCAGGACTCCATCGCCCGCCAGCAGCTCGACACCCAGGCCGCCCTGGTCCGCCAGTACGAGGCGGCACTGGTCATCGACCAGGCGCTGGTCGACGCCGCCAGGCTCAATGTCGCCTACACGAAGATCGTCGCCCCGCTGACCGGCCGCATCGGCCTGCGCATGGTCGACAAGGGCAACTACGTGACGATGGGCGATGCCACGAGCATCTGCGTCATCATCCAGATTCAGCCGATTTCGGTGATCTTCACCATCCCGGAAGATTCCCTGCCGGCGGTGCGCCGGCGCCTGCGGGCCGGCGCCTCGCTCGAGGTCAGAGCCCTCGATCGCGCACAAAAGGTCGAACTGGGCGTCGGCAGGCTCGACACAACCGACAACGTGATCGATACGACAACCGGCACCGTGAAACTCCGCGCCGTCTTCGACAACACCGACGAAAGCCTGTTTCCCAACCAGTTCGTGAACGTCCGCCTGCTGGTCGATACGGTGAAGGATGCAACGGTGGTCCCCGTCGCCGCCATCCAGCGCGGCCAGCCCGGGACCTTCGTCTACCTGGTCAAGGCCGACGACACGGTCGAGATTCGCGTCGTCGAACTCGGCGCGGGCGATGGCGAGAAGGTGGCGGTGACGAAAGGCCTGCAGGTCGGCGACCAGGTGGTCATCGACGGCACCGACCGGTTGCGCGAGGGCGCCAAGATTCGCAAGCCTTCGGCCGGTCCGAGGGGTACGTCCGGTTCGCCCGTCGCGGCGGCGCCGCCGGGCGGCGGCGCGGGGCGACCGGCCCGGTCCAACCAGTAGTCCGGCCGCGACATGAACCCGTCGCGGCTTTTCATCGAACGGCCGGTTGGCACCTCCTTGTTGATGGTGGCGATCATGCTGGTGGGCATGATCGCCTACAAGTTCCTGCCGCTGTCGGCGCTGCCGCAGGTCGACTACCCGACGATCCGCGTGCTGACGCTCTATCCCGGCGCCAGCCCCGAAGTCATGACCTCGTCGGTCACGGCGCCGCTCGAGCGGCAATTCGGCCAGATGCCCGGCCTCAACCAGATGACGTCGACCAGCTCGGCCGGCGCCTCGGCGATCACGCTGCAGTTCGACCTGGCGCTCGGCCTCGACATCGCCGAACAGCAGGTCCAGGCGGCCATCAATGCCGCCGGCAACCTCCTGCCGGGCGACCTGCCGGCGCCGCCGATCTATGCCAAGGTCAATCCGGCGGATGCACCCGTGCTCACGCTCGCCGTCACCTCGAAAACGGAGCCGCTGACCAGGGTCCACGACCTCGTCGACACGCGGCTCGCCCAGAAGATCTCGCAAGTCGCCGGGGTCGGCCTGGTCAGCCTCGAGGGCGGCCAGAAGCCCGGGGTGCGGATCCGGGCCAACCCCACGGCGCTGGCCGCCTACGGGCTCAACATCGACGATCTTCGCACGACCATCACCAACGCCAACGTCAATACGCCCAAGGGCAATTTCGACGGCGCGTCGCGGGCCTACACGATCAACGCCAACGACCAGATCACCGACCCAGGCGTCTTCCGCGACGTCATCGTCGCCTACCGCAACGGCGCCCCGGTCCGGCTGAAGGACGTCGCCACCGTCGAGGAGGCCCAGGAAAACAACCGGATCGCCGCCTGGGTGAACGCAACGCCCGCGGTGATCGTGAACGTCCAGCGCCAGCCCGGCGCCAACGTCATCGAGGTCGTCGATCGCATCAAGGCGCTGCTGCCGCAGTTGCGCGACTCCCTGCCGGTCGCGCTCGACGTCGCCATCGTCACCGACCGCACGCTCACCATCCGGGCCTCGGTGCGCGACGTGCAGATCGAGCTCACCTTCGCCGTGGTCCTCGTGGTCGCCGTGATCTTCGCCTTCCTGGGCGACGCCCGTGCCACGGTCATTCCGAGCCTCTCGGTGCCGTTGTCGCTGGTCGGCACGCTGGCCGTGATGTACCTCGCGGGCTTCAGTCTCAACAACCTGTCGATCATGGCACTCACCATCGCGACCGGCTTCGTCGTCGACGACGCCATCGTCATGATCGAGAACATCGCCCGCTACATCGAGCGCGGCGACGATCCCAAGGCGGCGGCGCTCAAGGGCTCGCGGCAGATCGCCTTCACCGTGGTGTCGCTCACGGTGTCGCTGATCGCCGTCCTCATTCCGCTTCTCTTCATGGCCGACGTGGTCGGTCGCCTGTTCAGCGAGTTCGCGGTCACCCTGTCGGTCACCATCCTGATCTCCGCCGTGGTGTCGCTCTCCCTGGTGCCGATGATGTGCGCGCATCTGCTTAAGCGGCGGCCGGCCGCGTCGACCGCCGCGCCGGCACCCACGACGGATATCGAGGCCCACGCCGAGGCACAGGCATTGGGGGCACACTGGTTCGCCCGCTTGATCGACGTCTATGACCGTTGGCTGATCGTGGTGTTCCGCCACCAGACGCTCACGCTCCTCGTCGCGGTCGGCACGGTCGTCCTGACCATTCTGCTCTACATCGTGGTGCCCAAGGGCTTCTTCCCGGTGCAGGACAACGGCCTCATCCAGGCGGTCACCGAGGCGCCGCAGAGCGTTTCCTTCGCGGCGATGAGCGAGCGCCAGCGCGCGCTCGCCGACGCGATTCTGAGCGACCCCGACGTCGAGAGCCTGACCTCGTTCGTCGGCGTCGACGGCACCAACCCGACCCTGAATTCGGGCCGGATGCTGATCAACCTCAAGCCGCGCGGCATGCGCACCGCGACCGCGAGCGAGATCATCAGGCGCCTGCAGCGCGACACCGCCGCGGTCCGGGGGATTTCGCTCTACATGCAGCCGGCGCAGGATCTCACGATCGATTCGACGGTGAGCCGGACCCAGTACCAGTTCGTTCTGGAGAGCGCCCGGCCGGAGGATTTCGACGTCTGGGTGCCGCGCCTCATGGACCGGCTGCAGAAGCTGCCCGAGATCGTCGACGTCACCAGCGACCTGCAGAGCAAGGGCCTGTCGATGTTCATCAGGATCGACCGCGATGCGGCGGCGCGCTTCGGCATCACCACCGCCACGGTCGACAACGTCCTCTACGACGCATTCGGCCAGCGCATCGTGTCGACGGTCTACACGCAGTCGAACCAGTATCGGGTGATCTACGAAGTCGATCCCTCGATGGCCCGCTCGCTCGATTCGCTCGCCAACCTCTACCTGCCGGGCTCGGTCGCCGGCAAGCAGGTCCCGCTGTCGGCGATCGCCACCTTCGAGGAGCGCGCTGCGCCGCTCCGGCTCGATCGCTTCGGGCAATTCCCCGCCACGACGATCTCGTTCAACCTGGCGCCGGGTGTCGCCCTCGGGCACGCGGTCGACGCGATCGTTGCCGCGCAGAGCGAGATTGGCATGCCGCGGTCGATCACGGCGCATTTTCAGGGCGCGGCGCTCGCGTTCCAGAAGTCGCTCAACAGTCAGCTCCTGCTGATCCTGGCGGCCATCGTCACGGTCTACATCGTGCTGGGCGTGCTCTACGAGAGCTACATCCATCCCGTCACGATCCTGTCCACCCTGCCGTCGGCCGGGATCGGCGCCCTGCTGGCGCTGCTGCTGGCGGGCTCGGACCTCAGCGTCGTTGCCATCATCGGCATCGTGCTGCTGATCGGCATCGTCAAGAAGAACGCGATCATGATGATCGACTTCGCCCTCGATGCCGAACGCAACCAGGGCAAGACGCCGCGCGAGGCCATCCACCAGGCGTGCCTGCTGCGCTTCCGTCCGATCCTGATGACGACCGTCGCGGCGATGGTCGGCGCCCTGCCGCTGATGCTGGGCTCGGGCACGGGATCGGAGCTGCGCCATCCGCTCGGCCTCACCATCGTCGGCGGCTTGATCGTGAGCCAGGTCCTGACGCTCTTCACGACGCCCGTGATCTACCTTGCCTTCGACCGGCTCGGCCGCCGGCTGCGCGGCCTGCCGCTCGACACGCCGCGCCACCCCGTCGTCGATGTCGCCGAGGGCCGCCGGCCGTGAACCTGTCGGCCCCCTTCATCGCCCGGCCCGTTGCCACGACCCTGCTGACGATCGGATTGGCACTGGCCGGCATGGTGGCCTTCACGCGCCTGCCGGTATCGCCACTGCCCAAGGTGGACTTTCCAACCATCCAGGTTCAGGCGTCGTTACCCGGCGCGTCGCCCGAGACGGTGGCCACCAGCGTCACCACGCCGCTCGAGCGGCGGCTGGGCGCGATCGCCGGCGTCAACGAGATCACATCTTCGAGTTCGGTCGGGAACTCCCGCATCACGCTGCAGTTCGACCTGTCGCGCAGCATCGACGGCGCGGCGCGGGACGTTCAGGCGGCCATCAATGCCGCGCGCGCCGATATGCCGAGCGACCTGCGCAGCAATCCGCTGTACCGCAAGATCAATCCGGCCGATGCGCCGGTGCTGGTCCTGGCGCTTACCTCGAACACGCTGGGCCAGGGCCGGCTCTACGACGCCGCTTCAAACGTCCTGCAGCAGAAGCTGTCGCAGGTCACCGGCGTCGGCCAGGTGACGCTGGGCGGCAGTTCGCTGCCGGCGGTGCGCGTCGAGATCAACCCGAGTGCGCTCACCAAATACCGCATCGGGCTTGAGAGCGTACGAGCCGCGATCGCGGCCGCCAACGCCAACGCTCCCAAGGGCGCCCTCGAGGTCGGCGACAGGCGCTACCAGATCTATTCCAACGACCAGGCACGGGTGGCCGACGAGTACCGTTCCCTGATCATCGGCTGGCGCAGCGGCTCGCCGGTGCGGCTGTCGGATGTGGCGGAGGTGATCGACTCGGTCGAGAACATCCGCAACGAAGGCCAGGCCAACGGCAAGCGTTCGGTACTGGTCATCATCTACAAGCAGCCCAACGCCAACATCATAGAGACGGTCGATCAGGTGAAGGCGCTGCTGCCCGACCTTCAGGCGGCGATGCCCAACGACGTCGACCTCACGGTGGTCAGCGACCGCACCACGACGATCCGGGCCTCGCTCGGGGAAGTCGAGCGGGCCCTGTTCATCAGCGTGGTCCTCGTCGTGCTGGTGACTTTTGCCTTCCTGCGCTCGGCCCGTGCCGGCTTCGTGGCTGCGGTTGCGGTGCCGGTCTCGTTGATCGGCACGTTCGGCGCCATGTACCTGCTGGGCTACAGCCTCAACAATCTGTCGCTGATGGCCATGACCATCGCCGCAGGTTTCGTCGTCGACGACGCCATCATCGTGCTGGAGAACATCTCGCGCCACGTCGAGGCGGGAATGTCGCGGGTCGATGCGGCCTTGCAGGGTGCGCGCGAGGTCGGCTTCACCGTCGTCTCGATGAGCGTATCGCTGATCGCGGTATTCATCCCGATCCTGCTGATGAGCGGCCTCGTCGGTCGTCTGTTCCGCGAGTTCGCGGTCACGCTCTCGGTTGCCATCCTCATCTCCATGGTCGTGTCCCTGACGACGACGCCCATGATGTGCGCCTATGTGCTGCGCCAGCATGACGGCCGGACGCCGGGCCTGTTCTTCCGCACGAGCGAGCGCGCCTTCGGCGCCCTGCAATCGCTCTATGGCCGCAGTCTCAACGTGGTGCTGCGCCATCCCCTGCTGACGATGCTGGTCTTTCTCGCCACGGTGCTGCTCAACATCCACCTCTACGTGACCATCCCCAAAGGCTTCTTTCCGCAGCAGGATACCGGCCGCATCGTCGGCGGTATCCGCGCCGACCAGAGCATCTCGTTCCAGGCGATGCGCCGGAAGTTCCGCCAGTTCGTGGAGATCATCCGAGCCGATCCGGCGATCGAAAGCGTTGCCGGCTTCACCGGCGGCTTTCAGACCAACTCCGGCTTCGTCTTCGCCACCCTGAAGCCGCTCGGCGAACGCAAGGAGTCGGCTGATCAGGTGATCGCCCGCCTGCGCCCGCGTCTCGCGCAGGTGCCCGGCGCCATGCTCTTCCTGCAGGCGGTGCAGGACATCCGGGTCGGTGGCCGTCAGGCCAACGCCCAGTACCAGTTTACCCTGCAGGCCGATTCGCTGCCCGAACTCTATGCCTGGGGCCCGAAGCTGGTCGAAGCGCTGAAGGCGGATTCATCGATCATCACCGACGTCGACTCCGACCAGCAGCAGCGCGGCCTGCAGGTCAACCTCGCCATCGATCGCGATGCCGCAAGCCGGCTTGGCGTGTCGACCCGCAGCATCTCCGCCACGCTCTACGACGCCTTCGGCCAGCGCCAGGTCTCGACCATCTACAATCCGCTCAACCAGTATCATGTCGTGATGGAGGTCGCGCCCGAGTACTGGCAGAATCCGGAAACGTTGAAGGACATTTACGTCAGCACCTCGGGCGGTGCCATCAGCGGCGCTCAGGCCACCGGCGCCATCGTCTCTGCGGCGCCGGTGCAGCCCGGCGCCGTCGATCCGGCCCAGGCGGTCCGCAACCAGCGCACCAACCAGATCGCCGTCAGCGGCCGTGGCTCGGCGTCGACCGGAGCGGCCGTCAGCACGACGCCCGAGACGATGGTGCCGCTGTCTTCGGTCACCCGCTACGAGTTCGGCACCACACCGCTCGCCGTCAATCACCAGGGCCTGTTCGTCGCCAGCACGATCTCGTTCAATCTGGCACCGGACAAGACGCTGAGCGACGCCATCGCCTACGTGAACGGTGTGATGCAAGAGATCGGCATGCCGGCGACCATCCACGGCTCGTTCCAGGGCACGGCCCGGGCCTTTCAGCAATCGACGACCAACCAGCTCCTGCTCGTGCTGGCGGCGCTCGCCGCCGTCTACATCGTGCTCGGCATTCTCTACGAGAGCTACATCCACCCGATCACCATCCTGTCGACCCTGCCGTCGGCCGGCGTCGGTGCGCTGCTGGCGCTGCGGTTCGCCGGGGTGGAGTTCAGCATCATCGCCATGATCGGCGTGCTGTTGCTGATCGGCATCGTCAAGAAGAACGCCATCATGATGATCGACGTGGCCCTGGAGCGCGAGCGCAACGAGGGGCTCGATCCGCGCGTGGCCATTCACGAGGCCGGCCTGCTGCGGTTCCGGCCGATCCTGATGACAACCATGGCGGCCATCCTCGGGGCGTTGCCGCTGGCGCTCGGATTCGGCGAAGGCGCCGAGTTGCGCCGGCCGCTCGGCATCTCGATTATCGGCGGCCTGATCGTGAGCCAGATCCTGACCCTCTATACGACTCCCGTGATCTACCTCTATCTCGACCGCTTCCGCCGCCGCGACCGCGACCGTCCCAGCCGCATTGCACGCGCCATGGGCGGCGTCGGAGTCCCTGCATGAAGCGGACTGCGGCTTTGCTTTGCCTCCTTTCCCTGCCGGGTTGTCTGGTCGGTCCCGACTACCAGCGGCCGCCGCCCGCGAGCCCGCCGACGGCTGAATTCAAGGAAAGGGGGATCGACTTCCGTCCGGCCATGCCTCGGGACGCGGCAGATCGCGGACCGTGGTGGCAGATCTACGCCGACCCGTCGCTCGACCGGCTGGCCGCCCAGGTCGACGTTTCCAACCAGACGCTGAAGGCTTCCGAAGCGGCCTACCGCCAGGCGCGCGCGCTCGTTCGCCAGGACCAGTCAGGCCTCTATCCCTCGATCACGGCCAGCGCCAGCGCGCAGCAGACCGGGACGGGCGCGCTGCGCGGCGGCGGTGGCACCACGATCATCACGACGACGAACCAGAGCGGCAACATCACCAGCACCACGGGCCAATACTCCGGGGGTGGCGTGCTCACGTGGGAAATCGATGTCTGGGGCAGCATCCGGCGGACAGTCGAGGCCGATTCAGCAGCGGCCCAGGCCAGCGCCGGCGATCTCGCGGCGGCGCGCCTGTCGGCCCAGGCCGACGTCGCCATCAACTATTTCTCGCTGCGCATCTCCGACCAGCGGACCCGGCTCTACCAGGCGACGGTGGCGGCCTATGGGCGCTCCCTGCAGATCGTGCGCAACCAGGTCGATGCCGGGATCGCGTCCCGCGTCGACCTCGCCCAGGCGCAAACTCTCTACGAGCAGGCGCGGTCCCTTCTGGTGGCCGAGGGCATCGCGCGCGCCCAGTTCGAGCATGCGATCGCCGTCCTGATCGGCAAGGCGCCCGCCGAGTTCAGCCTCGAGCCGGGACCGCCGCCGGCTGAAGTACCGACGGTCGACGCCGGCGTCCCGTCGGCGCTGCTGGAGCGGCGGCCCGACATCGCTTCGGCCGAGCGCCAGATGGCGTCGGCCAACGCCAAGATCGGCGTGGCGCAGGCGGCCTACTATCCGAGCATATCCCTGGGCGGCGCCGTCACCTTCCTGAGCGGTGGCCTGGGAACGTTGTTTCAGCTCGGCTCGTCGGTGTGGTCGCTCGGCCCGCAGCTTGCCGCGACGCTGGTCGACGGTGGCGCGCGAGCGGCCCAGGTCGAGGGTGCGCGGGCAAGCTACGACGCCACCGTGGCGACCTATCGCCAGACCGTGCTGACGGCTTTCCAGCAGGTCGAGGACGCGCTCGTCCAGCAGCGCATCCTCGTGCAGCAGGAGCAGGTCCAGCGTGCCGCCGTCGCCGCCGCGCGCGAGGCCGAGCGGCTGTCGCTGAACCAGTACAGGATCGGCACCGTTCCCTATACGACCGTGGTGCAGACCCAGACGTCGGCGCTCTCGGCCGAACAGACCCTGCTCAACATCCGGCAAAGCCGCCTGGTCGCCAGCGCCAACCTGGTGAAGGCGCTGGGCGGCGGCTGGCGCGATGTCGACCTGCCGCCACCGGTCCCGATCGGCGGCCTGACCAAGCGCTAGGGCGCTTCCCGGCCAAATCGCCGTATACTCCCGCCATGGCGGAACCAGCGATCCGCAAGATCATTCACGTCGACATGGATGCGTTCTATGCGTCCGTGGAGCAGCGCGACGATCCCTCACTGCGCGGCCGTCCCGTGGCGGTCGGCGGGCGGGAGCGCGGTGTGGTGATGGCAGCGAGCTATGAGGCCCGCACGTTCGGGGTACGCTCGGCCATGCCCTCGGCAACGGCGAAGCGGATGTGTGCCGAACTGGTGTTCGTGAAGCCGCGTTTCGACGTCTACAAGGAAGTGTCGCGCCAGATCCGCGCCATTTTCCTGGAGTACACGCCGCTCGTCGAGCCGTTGTCCCTCGACGAGGCCTATCTCGACGTCACGACCAATCTCAAGGACATGCCGCTGGCCTCGGAAATTGCGCGCGAGATCCGCGCCAGGATTCTGGAACAGACAGGCCTCACCGCCTCGGCTGGCATTTCCTACAACAAGTTCCTGGCCAAGCTCGCGTCGGATTACCGCAAGCCCAACGGGCAATACGTCATTCCGCCGGAGAGGGGCGAGGCCTTCGTCGAAGGCCTCGAGGTGGGAAGGTTCCATGGCGTCGGCCCGGCGACGGAGGCCAAGATGAAGCGGCTCGGCATCCATACCGGCGCCGATCTCAGGGCGCAGACGCTCGAGTTTCTGCAGCAGTGCTTCGGCAAGTCGGGCCCCTACTACCACGCCATCGCCCGCGGCCAGGACGGGCGGCAGGTCGTGCCCAACCGGCCGCGAAAGTCGGTCGGTTCGGAGACGACCTTCATGCAGGACCTCGGCCGTCCGGCGGAAGTCGAGGCCGGCATCGCCTCGGTGCTCGAGGATGTCTGGAGCTATTGCGAGAAGAACGGCATCGCCGGGCGCACGGTGACGGTGAAGATCAAGTATGCCGACTTCCAGATCGTGACCCGCAGCCGCACCCTGCTCGAACCGCCGGCCGACAAGACCATGCTGGAGCGCGTCAGCGTCGATCTGGTGCGCTCCATCTTCCCGCTGGAAAAGAAGGTGCGTCTGCTCGGCGTGTCGTTGCACAACCTCCACCGGCGGGACGAGGTCGTGGCGCCTCCCCAGCTTACGCTGGGATTGCTCTGATCGGCCTAGACGGCGATCGAGTCCGCCATCTTCTTCAGCATCGCGGCATCGGGATAGACGCCAAAGCCGGCCTGCACATTGTCCTTCATGTGTTCGGGCTTGCCGGTGCCGGGAATGACGCAGGTGACCGTCGGGTTGGCCAGAACGAACTTGAGCAGGATTTGCGCCCAGCTCGCGCAGCCGATCTCGCTCGCCCAGTCGGGCAGCTTGCGCTTGAGCAGCTTTCGCAGCAGCCCGCCGCCGCCAAACGGCTGGTTCACCAGCACGGCCACACCGCGTTCGGCGGCAAGCGGCAGCAGGCGGCGTTCGACCGCGCGGTCGTCGAGCGCGTAGTTGAGCTGCACGAAGTCCCATTTCTCCGTCCGCAGCACCGCCTCGAGTTCGTCGTGGGCGCTTTGCGTGTAGTGGGTGACGCCCAGCAGGCGGATACGCCCCTCGGCCTTCCAGGCGCGCATGGTTGGCAGGTGGGCCCGCCAGTCGAGCAGATTGTGGATCTGCATCAGGTCGATCCGATCGGTCTTGAGCAGCCGCATCGACTGGCGCATCTGGGCGATGCCGTTGTCGTGGCCGGATGTCCAGACCTTGGTGGCGATGAAGGCCTTGTCGCGCGTCCGCGCGGCCGCCAGCAGATCGCCGATCACCGCCTCCGCCGAGCCGTACATCGGCGAAGTATCGATGACCGAGCCGCCCGATTCGAACAGGACTCGCAACACTTCGGCCAGCGGCGCCCGGTCCTCGGGCCTGGCGCCGACATCGAAGGTCCGCCAGGTGCCGCAGCCGACAACGGGCAGCATCTCGCCGTTCGACGGTATCTTGCGCTGGTGCATGCGTGCTCCCGGAACTGCCTGCGCAAGGCTCCGCCCGGCGCTCAACACGGCAGCGCCGGTGAGGCCAAGGAAGGCGGAGCGCGTCAAGGTCATGGGTTACCTCAGTGAAACCTGGAAGGCCTGTCCGATGCTGCGAACGACGGCCGGACCGCCATTCAGGGTCACCCGCGGCGCCTCGGCAAGTCCCGAGATCGTGAGCGTCCTCGCCATGCCGGCGCCGTCCTGGCCGTCCTTCGGCGTATGGGCGATGTCGATCTCCCGCGCCCACGGGCGGACTTCGACGCGCAGCAGGCCGACCTTGCCGTCAGCCTGCAGAGCGACGCCGTCGCGCGTTCTGAGCATCCAGGCCTGCGGGTCGGGCAAGGGATTGTAGGCGATCACCGCGCCACTCGACGGATCGGCGATCAGATAGGCCTTGCGTCCCGGTTCGGTCGCCAGCACCGCGCCGTTCTTCTCGAGGCGGCCGGTCGTTCCCTGCTGCGCCCAGCCGGAGTCGCGCTCCAGTCCGGCCGGCAGGTACGGCCATCGGCCATTCAGCCGCCGCCACGGGATGGCGTGCTCCTGGGCGCCCGGATCGATCGGGAAATGTGCCTCCACCCGCTGGCCGAAGTCGGTCGTGAAGCCGGCCTCCAGGAGATCCGGACCGCTGCGATAGGCGACCTCGAGCAGGCGCCTGTCCTCGTGCCATTCCGTCGTCAGCCGGTTGGCCTGGATGTGTCGGGCGAAGGCCTCGAAGCTGCCGTACTGGGCATCGTCGCCCATCTCGAGCACGAAGCCGCCATGGCTGCGGGTGCCGATCGCCTTGAGGTCGAGGCTGTTCACCGGCACCGGTCGGTCACGCCTGAGGTTGAAGATCGAAATCGTGAGAGCGGGCGCCACGGCGGCACCGTTGGGCTCGGCCCTGCCGGCGATGCCGGGGGCGATCTCGATCTCGGCGTCGCGGCCAAGATCCGTCGACGGCAGCGGCAGGACGGCGAGATAGCTGATCCCGTCGCGGATCAGGATCGGCCGGGCGGCCGTCATGCGATGGGGGAAGGACTCTATCCGTCGACCGCCGGCGAAAAGCTCCCACTCGCGGCCATCCGCCAAATTCCACAGGCCGATGACGGTCGCCAGGTGCGAGAGGCCCTCCTTGCCGACTGCCTCCAGGAACCGGTTGCGGTTGCCGTGCGGTTTGGCGAAGACGATGGCACGGTTGCGGCTCTGGAAGGTGAGCAGGAGGCCGGCCATCGGAGCCACGCCGCCGTTCGTCGTCGTCAGATCCGGTGCGTTGGCGACATAGCGGGCGGTGAGCATGCCGCGGTCTTCGGCGCGCGTCGCCGTCCGTGCGGCGCGCACCCACTGGCCGAGCAGGTCGACCGTGCCGGCGTGAATGTCCTGGCTCGCGAGCCCGTGCCAGCGACCGAGGTAGGTACGGCGCCACAGCGGCGGCTTGAAGTTGCCGCGGATCGTGTCTGCTGCGGTGTCCTCGAACGGCAGAGACTTGTCGTCGATCACGCCCGACACCCAGGCGGGCGCCCAGGGTTGTTGCAGGCTCTGCATGGCAACGCGGCCCGGCGGGAAGTCGTAGCCCCAGGCCGGCATGCCGTGCACCGTCTCGGCCGGCGTCCTGTCGAGGTGGTTCACCACGCCTGCCTTCGAGACGGTGTGCAGTGCGCCGTAGATGCCGTCCTGTTCGACCAGGACGCCGCTCAACCGCGCGCGGCCCGAGGGCGCCACGAAGCGGCGCAGCGCCGGGTGGTAGACGCTCACCAGCATCTCCATGGTGCGGTCGACCAGGATGCGCCCCATCAGCCGGTCGATCGGCGCCGGCGCGAAATCGGCGAACATCTTCTGGGCGCTGAGCGTGATCGACAGGTAATAGGGGTCGAGCATCTCCTGCGTGCTGCCGTCGAGGAAGCTCCAGTAGCGCAGCGGCAGAAACTCGAGGCCGTGTCGGCCGTCGGCCATCGGGTTGGCGGCGTCGATCAGGGCGCCACCCAGCAGGGCGCCCATCGCCGCCGTGTGATTGAAGTTCTGGGTGCTGACCGCGAAGTTGTAGCCGCCGCGAAAGAACGAGGCGCGCCCGCGCCAGTCGAGGTTGCGCTTGAAATAGTCGATGGCGTCGCGGCTTTGCGGGTGAACGAAGGCGCTGGTCGGCAGGTCGGGCTGCAGCCAGGCCTGCCAGTAGGCCTTCATGTGATCCTGCACCGGAGCCGGCAGGACGTCGCGGAACAGGTGCCAGATCAACAGGTCGTCCTGAATCGCCCAGCCCTGCCAGTAGCGCGGCGGCATCGCCATGATCTCGCGCAGCCGCTCCTTGTAGTTCGCATAGCTCGTCTCGCTCTCGGTCTCGGCCCAGGGGCTGACCTCATCGCCGCCCACCCGCTGCAGCTCGCGGATGCGCTCGACCTGCCAGGCCTCGCGGCCCTCCAACCCGGCGTCGACCACGCGCCGGCCCCGGGCGGCGATTTCGGCCGGCGGCGGCAGGACCGCCGTCGGGCGCGACCCGTCGCCGGTTCGCAGCAAAGCGGCCCGGTCGAGGCGCGGCGGCAGCGTGACCGCGACCACGCCGCCGATCCGCCGGCAGGTGAGAAGCAGCCGAGGGGCCGTGAAGCGCAGCCCGTGGCCGCCCGTCGGCATCGCCCACTCGTAGGCGTTGCCCTGTTCGCGGTAGCGCGAGTCGTAGGTCTCCACTTTTCGCAGCAGAAAGCCGCACTGCTCCAGCACCAGCAGGCGGGCGCCGGCGTCGCGTGTGAGGACATCGGTCGCCAGGAGATGAGTGATGTCGGTGCGGGCCTCGCGTGACCCGACCGACAGCTCCTGCGCCGCCAGGGAAGGGGCATGGCGGTCGTGGGCGGGGTCGCTCGCGCCATAGCGCGCCCAGAAGCGGCGGCCGTTGACGCTGGCATTGAAGGTCGGGCCGTTGACCGGATCGGCGATCCAGGGTTGGCGCAACGGCCAGGCCTGGACATGCCAGGTCGGCGGATTCTCCGTCCACGCCTTGCGCCCCAGCCCGTCGCGACAGGTATAGCCCTCCGGCACGATCTCGTAGCCGTCGTAGGCGAGCGACAGCTCCGCCTTCACGAGGACTCTTCCCCGGCTGAGAGTCGCGGCGAAGGCATCGGCGGCGCCTGGGAAACGCAGCAGCACCGAGCGGTGGACGGCATCGACCGTGCGGCCGCCGACGAACGGCTTGTCCCAATGCCGGCCGTCGATGGTCGCCGTCTCGCTGTCGGCGATCTCGAACAGCTCGCCGTCGCGGCGGTTCTGTGCCGATGCCCGGGACGCAGCGAGGGACGTCGCGAGCGTCGCGCCGGCGGCTCGCAGAAATCGGGCGCGTGACAGAAGATGAAACATCGGTGTCACATTCTTCCGCGATGGGGCGGTCAATGCCAGTTCGGAAAGAATCTTCCGCCATATTGATGCCGCATGCCCGGTCTCTGCTGCGCCCCGAGGAAGATTCGGCATTCACGACCATTGCCGAATCGCAGGAGTGGAACCATCTCAGGAATGACCAGGGAGAATGCCATGTCCGAGCCCTTCGTCGTCGAAGTCTGGGGCGAGCCCGTGGGGATCGTCCTCAAGGAGGGCAATGCCTTCCGCTTCCACGCGGTCGCCCGTCCCTTCTTCGAACTGGACGGCGCGCAATTCATGACGCCCGGCCATGCCAAGCTGGCCGCCGCGCGGCTGCAGCCTCCGCCTGCGGTCGAGGGTGCACGCCCGTAGCTTGACCCCGGATGCGCTAACGTATTCCCTCGGTGCCGGAGGAAGAGCAAATGACCGGCACTAGGAAAAAGAGCCCTGCCGAGCTGCGCAGCGCGCGCTGGTTCGCACCCGATGACCTGCGCGCTTTCGGCCATCGTTCGCGCGCCATGCAGATGGGCTACGCACCGGAGGAGTGGGCCGGCAGGCCGGTGATCGCCATCCTCAATACCTGGTCGGACGCCCAGCCCTGCCACATGCACTTCAAGAGCCGGGTCGACGACGTGAAGCGCGGCATCCTGCAGGCCGGCGGTTTCCCGATGGAGCTGCCGGCACTGTCGCTCTCGGAAAGCTTTCTGAAGCCGACCACGATGCTCTACCGCAACCTGCTGGCGATGGACGCCGAGGAGCTTTTGCGCGGGCATCCCGTGGACGGCGTCGTGCTGATGGGCGGCTGCGACAAGACCACGCCGGCGCTGCTGCTGGGCGCGATCAGCGCCGGCCTGCCTGCGATCTACCTGCCGGCCGGACCGATGCTGCGCGGCAACTGGAAGGGCAAGGTGCTGGGCTCGGGGTCCGACGCCTGGAAATACTGGGACGAACGCCGCGCCGGCAAGATCTCCGATTCCGATTGGGTCGATGTCGAGGCAGGCATCGCGCGCAGCTACGGCACCTGCATGACCATGGGCACTGCCGCCACCATGATGGCGATGGCGGAGACCATTGGCATGACCCTGCCGGGCGCATCGTCCATTCCGGCGGCCGATGCCAACCACATCCGCATGAGCGCCGAGACGGGGCGCCGCATCGTCGAGATGGTGTGGGAGGATCTCACGCCCCGGAAGATCATGACCCGCGAGGCGTTCCTGAACGCCATCACCGTGGCCATGGCCGTGGGCTGCTCGACCAACGCCATCATCCACCTGATCGCGCTGGCGCGCCGTGCCGGCCAGGACATCGGCCTCGACGACTTCGAGCGCGCCAGCCGCAAGGTGCCGGTGATCGCCAACATCCGGCCCAGCGGCGACAAGTATCTCATGGAGGATTTCTTCTATGCTGGCGGCCTGCCCGGCCTGATGGAGCAGATCCGCGACCACCTGCACCTCGATGCGCCGACCGTCACCGGCAGGACGCTGGGCGAGAACGTCGCGGGCGCCGAGGTCTATAACGACGACGTCATCCGCACAGTGAGGAACCCGATCTACGCCGAAGGCGCGCTCGCGGTATTGAGGGGCAACCTCGCGCCCGACGGCTGCGTGATCAAACCTTCGGCTTGCGCACAAAAATTCCTGAAGCACACGGGCCCGGCGCTGGTGTTCGACGACTATCCGTCGATGAAGGAAGCGATCGACCGCGACGATCTCGATGTCACGGAAGATACCGTACTGGTCCTGCGCAACGCCGGGCCCCAGGGCGGACCAGGCATGCCGGAGTGGGGCATGCTCCCGATCCCGAAGAAGCTGGTGAAGCAGGGCGTGCGCGACATGGTCCGGCTCTCGGACAGCCGCATGAGCGGCACCAGCTACGGCGCCTGCATCCTGCACGTCTCGCCGGAGTCCTATGTCGGCGGACCGCTGGCGCTGGTGCGTACCGGCGACATGATCTCGCTCGATGTCGACAAGCGGACCATCAATCTCGACGTTTCGGAGGAGGAGCTGGCGAAACGCCGCGCGGCCTGGAAGAAGCCCGAGCCGCGCTACAAACGCGGCTATGGCTGGATGTTCACCCGCCACATCAGGCAGGCCAACGAAGGTTGCGACTTCGATTTCCTCGAAACGAGCTTCGGCGCCCCGGTGGCCGAACCGTCGATCTACTGAGGGCAGCACTATGAGTTTGAAGACCGGGACCCACGACAAGCTCAAGACGATCAGCACGGCCACCGTCGCGACCGCGCTGTTCAAGCGCGGCTTCCGCAACCAGTTCATCCAGGACGTGCACCCGCTGTCTCCCGTCCAGCCTGTGCTGGTGGGCGAGGCCTTCACCTTGCGCTACATGCCGGCGCGCGAGGACCTGAACCAGCTTGCGGTGTTCCGCGACCGCGGCCATCCGCAGCGCAAGGCCATCGAGGAGTGTCCGCCGGGCGCCGTCATGGTGATGGACAGCCGCAAGGACGCGCGTGCCGCCTCGGCGGGCTCGATCCTGGTGACGCGACTGATGAAACGCGGTGTCGCGGGCGTGGTGACCGACGGCGGCTTCCGCGACTCCGCCGAGATCGCCCGGCTCGGCTTTCCGGCCTATCACCATCGTCCCAGCGCGCCGACCAACCTCACGCTGCACCAGGCGGTCGACATCAACGTGCCGATCGGTTGCGGCGACGCGCCGGTCTTTCCTGGCGACGTGATCCTGGGCGACAGCGACGGCGTCATCGTCATCCCCGCCAACATCGCCGACGAGATCGCCGAGGAGGCCTACGAGATGACGGTGTTCGAGGATTTCGTCACCGAGCAGGTGACCGGCGGCATGGGGATCTACGGCCTCTATCCGGCGACGAACGAGCAGACCATGGTTGATTTCGCGGCATGGCGGAAAATCAAAGGGCGTTAGAGAAGGAGACATGATGATCAAGCGCAAGCAACGCATTCCGATGCGCGACCTCGCCACCATGGCAGCCGAGGATCGCGAGACCGTCGAAAAGAATGCGATGAACGGACAGATCTTCAATATCTTCAAGGTGCTGGCCCACCACCCCAAGCTGGTGAAGCGCTGGACGCCGTTCGCCGGCCATGTGCTGGGCAAGCAGACCCTGCCGTTTCGCGACCGCGAGCTCCTGATCCTCAGGATCGGCTGGCTGAATCAGGCCGAATACGAGTTCGCCCAGCACGAACTGATCGCAAAGAAGGGTGGCGTCACCGACGCCGACGTCGAGAACGTCAAGAAGGGACCGAAAGGCGCCTGGAGCGAACATGAGGCGGCGCTGATGCAGGCGGCCGACGATCTCTACGAGAACTCCGTCGTGTCCGACGCCACCTGGGCCGCGCTCGCGAAGAAGTATTCGACGGAGCAGCTCATGGACGTGGTCTTCACCATCGGCCAGTACAACCTCGTGTCGTGGGCGCTCAACAGCTTCGGCGTGCCGCTCGACGATTTTCTGCCGGGTGCGAAAAAGTAGGCTTCGCACCCCTCAGACCAGCCGGTAGCCGATCCCCGGCTCGGTCAGCACATGACGCGGGGCCGACGGGTCGGCTTCTATCTTCTGGCGGAGCTGTCGGATATAGACCCGCAGGTACTGCGGATCGACCGATTCGTCGCGCCAGACTTCGCGCAACAGGTGCTTGTGCGTCAGCACCTTGCCGGCGTGAATCACGAGCTGCTCCAGGATGTCGTATTCCTTGGGCGAGAGCTTTACGTCTTCCGTCCCACGCCGCACCAGGCGGCGCACCAGGTCGACGCTGAGATCGTCGCTGGCAAAGCCGCGCTCGGCACCCTGCTGCTGCAAACGGTGACGCAGGGCGGCGCGCAGCCGCGCCATCAGCTCGTCGGCGCCGAACGGCTTGGTGACGTAGTCGTCGGCCCCGGCATCGAGCGCCGCCACCTTGGCGGCTTCGTCGCCGCGGCTCGACAGCACGACGATGGGAACCGGGCCTTTGGCCCTGACCTGGCCGATCAACGCCAGCCCGTCGACGTCGGGCAGACCGAGATCGAGCAGCACGAGGTCCGGGCGGTAGTGACGGAGCGCCGTCAGGGCATCGGCGCCGGTGGCGGCTTCCAGCGTGCGATAGTCATGCGCGGCAAGCGTCGTGCGCAGCAGCCGACGGATCGGGGGTTCGTCCTCGACGATCAGGATCAACGCGGCATCGCCCGGCATGTCAGGGTACAGGATAGCTCACGATGAATTCTGCGCCACTGCGATCGGTCCGGTTGCGCGCCTTGATCGTGCCCCCCTGGACTTCGACGAAGCCCTTGGCGATGGCAAGCCCCAGGCCGGTGCCAGCCAGCCGGCGGTCGCCGTCGTGGACCCGGTAGAATTTGTCGAAGATCCGTCCAAGTTGGTCCGGCGCAATGCCGGGCCCCTCGTCGCGCACGACGATCTCGACGTGCCCATCCGTCGGCCGCGCCTCGATTTCGATCCGTCCGCCGGCCGGCGAGTATTTCGCTGCATTGTCGAGCAGATTGAACAGGACCTGTTCGGCCAGGACGAAATCCAGCGACAAGCTTGCCAGGCCGGGCGCCACGGTCGAACCGACCGTGCGTCCCTTCAGCAGCGGCATGGCACGGCGCAACGTGGTCGACACGAGATCTCCGACCTCGACGGCCTCACGGTTGGGCGCGATCGCGCCGGCATCGAGTCGGGTCATGTCGAGGAGGTTGCCGACGAAGCGGTCGAGCCGCTCGGCCTCGCTCAACGCCGTGCCCAGGAGCTCGTCGCGCGTCGCCTCATCGTAGCGGTCGCGATAGCTTCGCAGACTCGAGAGCGCCCCGATGATCGAGGCCAGCGGGGTCCTGAGATCGTGCGACACCGAGGTCAGCATTGCCGAGCGCATCCGCTCGCGTTCCGCCCCGAGCCGCGCCTCGTCGATGTCGGCCGCCAGCGTCACCCTCTCGACGGCCACGGCGGTCTGGTTGCCCACGGCATCGAGCAGGCGCCGCGCGGCCGCGCCCAGCCCACCGGGCTCCTTGTGCGACAGCACGCCGATCACGCCGATCTCCGAGCGGCTGGTGCGGATCGGCACGAACAGCCAGCGGCTGCCGGGCAGGGTGTTGGTGCCCTTGCCGGTCGGCTGGTCGGCGTCCCACGACCAGCGTGCTGCCGCGAGATCGGCCTCGCTCAATTCGGTCCCCGGCGGAAAGGCGGCGCGCGCCTCGAGCTTGCCGTTTTCCGCCGAAATCTTCTCCGGCATCAGGATCACGACCTCTGCGTTCAGCAGGCGGGCGAGATGCGTGACCACGATCCACAGCAGGTCGTAGAGATCGATGACGCCCGCGATCTTGCGGCTGAAGGCGTAGAGCTCGGCCGTGGTGCGGGCTTCGCGCCGCGCCGCCTCGGTCTGCGCGCGCGTCCGGGCGGCAAGCGCACTGGCCACGATCGCCACGAACATGAAGAAGAAGAGTGCTACGACATTGGCGGGATCGGAGATCGTGAATTCGTAGAGCGGCGGCAGGAAGAAGAAATTGTAGCAGAGCACGCTCAGCCCCGAGACCCAGAGCGAGGGCACGAGGCCGTGCCGCGCCGCGGCCACCAGCACCGGCACCACGAAGAGCAGCGAGATGTTGGGCAGATCGATGAGGTGGTCGATCCCTTTGCCGGCGGCGGTCGCCACCGCGGTCGTGAGGGCGCCCTCGAGGTAGGGCCCGATCTGGCGCGGCGCGCCGAGCAGCCAGTCGGTCGGGCCGGGCGGGGCGGGCCGGTCGGCCGAGGGCGCCACTTCGATGGCCAACCCCGAACCGCTGCGCACCAGTTCGTCGACGACCGAGCCGTGCCGGAACTCGAACCAGCGCGAGCGCTGCGACTTGCCGACGACGACGCGCGTGGCATTGCGGGTCCGCGCAAAGGCCAGGATCTCCTCGACCACCGAGCGGCCGGGCACCGTCAGCACCTCCGCCCCGAGCTCGGCGGCGAGCCGCATCGCCTCGGCAAGCCGCGCGTGCTCGGGTTCCGTGAGCGTGATGTGGCGGTCGGTCTCGACATAGAGCGCGATCAGCTCGGCGTCGAGGCCATCGGCCGTGCGCTTGGCCATGCGCACGGTGTTGGCGGCCCCCGGGGTCGGATCGAGGCACACGATCACCCGCTCGCCGGCCGCCCAGGGACCGGTGATGGCATGCTCGCGCATGTAGTTGATCATCTGGTCGTCGACGCGTTCGGCGGTGCGCCGGAGCGCCAGCTCGCGCAGCGCGGTCAGGTTGCCGGGCGAGAAGTAGTGACGCATGGCGCGATGCGCCTGCTCGCGCACGTAGACCTTGCCCTCGCCCAGGCGGGCGATCAGGTCGGCCGGGGTCAGGTCGATCAGCTCGACCTCGTCGGCGGTGTCGACGATCCTGTCGGGGACGGTTTCGCGGACACGGATGCGCGTGATGCGCGCGATCACGTCGTTCAGGCTCTCGATATGCTGCACGTTGAGCGTCGAATAGACGTCGATGCCGGCGGCCAGCAGTTCCTCGACGTCGAGATAGCGCTTGGGGTGGCGGCTGCCCTCGGCGTTCGTGTGGGCCAGCTCGTCGACCAGCACCAGCGTCGGCCGCCGGGCCAGGATGGCGTCGAGATCCATCTCCTCGAGCGTGCGGCCCTTGTATTCGATGATTCGCCGCGGGATGACCTCGAGGCCGGCGAGCTGGGCCAGGGTCTCGGCGCGGCCATGCGTCTCGGCGACTCCGACGACGACATCGACGCCCTCGCTCTTCCGGCGCTGCGCGGTCGACAGCATCTCGTAGGTCTTGCCGACGCCGGGGGCGGCGCCGAGGAAGATCTTGTGCTTGCCGCGCGACTCCTTTTCCGCAGCCTTCAGCAGCGCTTCGGGCGAAGGGCGGGAGTCGTCAATCGAGCCGGCCATGAGGCCTGATCATTGTCATCGCTTGGCCATCGCGTCGAGGGCCAGATTGAGCTTGAGCACGTTGACCCGGGGCTCGCCCAGCACGCCCAGTTCGCGGCTCACCGTGTGCTGCGCCACCAGCTTCTGCACCTCGGCCTCCGGCAGGTTGCGCGCCTTGGCGACCCGCGCCACCTGCCACGCCGCGGCGGCCGGCGAGATGTGTGGATCGAGGCCGCTGCCCGAGGTCGTGACCATGTCGGCCGGAACGGGCTTGCTCGCCGATCCACCCAATTTCTCCACGTCCTCCTTGACGCGATCGACCAGCGCCTTGGAGGTCGGGCCGAGGTTGGAGCCGGCCGAGTTGGCGGCATTGTAGGGCGCCGGCACGGTCTTGGTCGCGTCGTTGGGATCGGTGTCGGTCGTGGCCGACGGCCGGCCCTGGAAGTAGCGGTCGTCGGCGAAGTTCTGCCCGATCAACGCCGAACCCACGACCTTTCCATCCTGCTCGATCAGGGATCCCGCCGCCTGGGCGGGGAAGAGGACCCGCGACAGTCCGGTCATGGCGAACGGATAGGCAAGACCGGTAAGGACGGTCATCAGTAGAAGGATGACGATCGAAGCTCTGATATGGCGAAGCATGGCACTATCCTCAGGCAAGGCCGGCAGCAGCGACGACGATGTCGATCAGCTTGATGCCGACGAAGGGAACGATCAGACCGCCGACGCCATAGACCAGCAGGTTGCGCCGCAGCAGCGCCGCGGCACTGCTCGGCCGGTACTGGACGCCGCGCAGCGCGAGCGGGATCAGCGCCACGATGATCAGCGCATTGAAGATGATGGCCGACAGGATGGCGCTCTGCGGCGTGGCGAGCTGCATGACGTTCATCACCCCGATCTGCGGATAGATGGCGATGAACATGGCCGGGATGATGGCGAAGTACTTCGCCACGTCGTTGGCGACCGAGAAGGTCGTGAGCGCGCCGCGGGTCATCAGCAGCTGCTTGCCGATGCCCACGATCTCGATCAGCTTGGTCGGATCGCTGTCGAGATCGACCATGTTGCCAGCCTCGCGCGCAGCGTTTGTGCCGGTATGCATGGCGACGCCGACGTCGGCCTGGGCGAGCGCCGGCGCGTCGTTGGTGCCGTCACCGCACATCGCCACCAGCCTGCCGCCGGTCTGTTCCTCGCGGATCAGGCGCAGCTTGGCCTCGGGCGTGGCCTGGGCCAGGAAATCGTCGACCCCCGCCTCGGCGGCGATGGCGGCGGCGGTCTGCGGATTGTCGCCGGTGATCATCACGGTGCGGATGCCCATGCGGCGGAGTTCGGCGAAGCGTTCGCGGATGCCGCCCTTGACCACGTCCTTCAGGTAGACGATGCCGAGCACGATGCCGTTGCGCGACACGGCGAGCGGCGTGCCGCCCTCCTTGGCGATGTAGCTCGCGATGCGCTCGATCTCCTCCATCGGAGGAGTGACGCCCATGGAACGCGCATGGGCCACCACCGCGTCGACCGCACCCTTGCGGATCACCGTGCCTTCGACATCGACGCCGCTCATTCGGGTCTGGGCGGTGAAGGCCACGAAATGGCCCTTGACCTCGGCCGTGCCGATGATGCGCAGGCCGTACTTGTCCTTGGCCAGCACGACGATCGAGCGGCCCTCGGGTGTCTCGTCCGCCAGGCTGGCAAGCTGCGCCACCTTGGCCACCTCGTTCTCGTCGACGCCGCTCACCGGGAGGAACTGCGTGGCGTGGCGGTTGCCGAGCGTGATGGTGCCGGTCTTGTCGAGCAACAGGGTGTCGACGTCGCCCGCCGCCTCGACGGCGCGGCCGGACGTGGCCAGCACGTTGAAGCGCACCAGGCGACTCATGCCGGCAATGCCGATGGCCGACAGCAGCGCACCGATTGTGGTGGGGATCAGCGTCACGAACAGCGCGATCAGCACGATCACCGTGACCGAGCCGCCGGCATAGGCGGCAAAGCTCGGGATGGTGACCACCGCCAGCACGAAGATGATCGTGAGGCCGGCGAGCAGGACGTTCAGCGCCAGCTCGTTGGGTGTCTTCTGGCGCGCGGCGCCCTCGACGAGCGCGATCATGCGGTCGAGGAAGCTCGAACCCTCCTCTGCCGTGATCCGTACCTTGATGCGGTCCGACAGAACCTTGGTGCCGCCGGTCACGGCCGAGCGATCGCCACCTGCCTCGCGGATCACGGGCGCCGACTCGCCGGTGATCGCCGATTCGTCGATGGTGGCCACGCCGTCGATGATCTCGCCGTCGCCCGGCACGATGTCGCCGGCCTCGACCAGCACCACCTGGCCGACCTTGAGGGCGTTGGCGCGCACCGGCTCGAAGATGTCGCCGACGCCCACCAGGACCTTGGCGATGGTTTCGCTCCGCATGCGACGCAGCGTCTCCGCCTGGGCCTTGCCGCGTCCTTCGGCGACCGCCTCGGCGAAGGTGGCGAACAGGAGCGTGATCCAGAGCCAGGCAACGATCTGGATCTCGAAGCCGATGCCCGGCGCGCGCACGACGATGTCGCGCACCATCAACACGGTGGCCACCAACGCCACCAGTTCGACGGTGAACATCACCGGGTTCTTCATCAGTTCCTGCGGGTGCAGCTTGACGACGCTCGCCACCAGGGCGGGCTTCAGGATGGCCGCGTCGAACAGCGACTGCGACTTGTCATGTTTGCTCATGATGGTGCCTCTTAGAACAGTGTGCCGGCCAGCATCGCGAAGTGTTCCGCAATGGGCCCGAGGGCGAGAGCCGGCAGGAAGGTGAGCCCGCCCACGATCAGGATGGCGCCGACCAGGAGGCCGACGAACAGCGGACCGTCGGTCGGGAAGGTGCCGAGCGAGACCGCGGACTTGCGCTTGGCCGCCAGCGAGCCCGCGACCGCCAGCATCGGCACGATGATGGCGAAGCGGCCGACGATCATCGCAACGCCGAGCGTCGAGTTGTAGAAGATCGTGTTGGCCGACAGACCCGCGAAGGCACTGCCGTTGTTGCCGGCTGCCGAAGTGAAGGCATAGAGGATCTCGCTGAAGCCGTGCGGGCCGGCATTGGCCGGTCCGGCAAGGCCCGCCGGCACGACGGCCGCGACCGCCGTGAAGCCCAGGATGGCCAGCGGCAGGCAGAGGATCGCCAGCATGGTGAACTTGACGTCGCGCGCCTCGATCTTCTTGCCGACATACTCCGGCGTCCGTCCGACCATCAGGCCGGCCAGGAAGATCGCCAGGATGGCGAACAGCAGGATGCCGTAGAGACCGGCGCCGACGCCGCCGATGATGATCTCGCCCAGCAGGATGTTGACCAGCGGGATCATGCCGCCCAGCGGCATGAAGCTGTCATGCATCGCATTGACCGCGCCGCACGAAGCCGCCGTGGTGATCACGGCGAACAGGGCCGACAGCGGCGCGCCGAAGCGGACCTCCTTGCCTTCCATGTTGCCCAGCGCATTGTCGACGCCGAGCGCCGCCAGCAGCGGGTTTCCGCCGGCTTCCGCCCAGTAGGCCACGAAGACGCCGGCGATGAACAGCACGCCCATGGCGGCCAGGATCGCCCAGCCCTGGCGTTCGGCGCCGACGGCGCGGCCGAACACGTTGGTCAGCGCCGCGCCAAGAGCGAAGATGGTGAGCATCTGCACGAGGTTCGAGAGCGCCGTCGGGTTTTCGTAGGGATGCGCCGAGTTGGCATTGAAGAAGCCGCCGCCGTTGGTGCCCAGCATCTTGATCGAAAGCTGCGAGGCCACCGGGCCCTGCGCGATCGTCTGCTTGGCGCCTTCCAGGGTCGTCGCCTCGACATAGCTGCCGAGGTTCTGCGGCACGCCCTGCCAGACATAGAACAGGGTGAGCACGATGCAGAACGGCAGCAGGACGTAAAGCGTCACCCGCACGAGGTCGGCCCAGAAGTTGCCGATCCCCTTGGCGTTGGCGCGGGCGAAGCCGCGAATGAAGGCTACGGCCAGTGCAATGCCGGTGGCGGCGCTCAGGAAGTTCTGAACCGTGAGGCCTGTCATCTGCGACAGGTAGCTCATGGTCGACTCGCCGCCATAGGACTGCCAGTTCGTGTTGGTGAGGAAGCTCACGGCCGTATTGAACGAGAGATCCGGCGCCACTGCCGACATGTCCTGCGGATTGAATGGCAGCACGCTCTGCAGGCGCAGCAGCAGATAGAGGAACGCGAAGCCCGCGATGTGGAAGACCAGCATGGCGCGGCAGTAGACCCACCAGCTCTGGTCCTCGGCGGGATCGATGCCCGCCAAGCGATAGAAGCCGCGCTCGACCGGCCCCAGAACGGGCGACAGGAAGGTGCGTTGCCCCTCCATGACGCGGCTGAGATAGCCGCCGAGGGGTCGCGTGAGCACGAGCAGGATCGCGACGAAAAGGGCGATCTGCACCCAGCCGTTGAAGGTCATGGCAACCTCGGAATTTCCCTTAGAATTTTTCCGGACGCGCGAGCGCGACCGTGAGATAGACGAGCAGGATCGCGACCAGCGCGCCGCCCAGGACGTAATCGAGAATCATGGGAGCCTCACAGCCTGTTGCAAAGGCGTTCGTAGGCGATCAGCAGGCCGAACAGCAGAACGCCGGCACCCAAAAAAACGAGGTCGAGCATGGAACTCTCCTTCGCCGGCATAGAAGGTCTCCCGGGCATAGGAATTCGAGCGGGCTGGCGGCCGTTTGGTATAGGAACCGCATAGGAGTTCGCTCCCGGCATGCCCGGGAGCCGGCCGCGTCAGATGCCGGCGCCGCCGTGGGTGAGGATCTCCACGAGCTTGCGCGGGGACACGGGTTTCTCGACCACCGTGCAGGGCGGCAACGCCGGCCGCTTCAGGCGCTCATCGGCCACGCGCGGCAGGTCCGGGTCGCCGGACATCAGGACTCACGGGCAGGTCGAGCACCGCGGCCCGAACTCGACGTAAAGGTCGACGCCGTTCCCGCCTCTCAGATTCATGTCGCAAATGACGGCATCGAGCGGCCCATCCGGCGCACGGCGCCGAGCAGATGGTTCGGCAGCACCGGCTTGCTCATGAAGCAATAGAGGCCGATCCGACGAAGGGTCGGGTCGGCCAGACCGTCGATGCGACCGGACATCATCAGCATCGCGGTCTCGGGGCGGCGCTCAGGTGCCGGTGCGGTCGAGATAGGTGTCGAAAAAGCTCTCGACGGCATGGAGGCCGGGGGCGGTCAGGCGGATGATGGTTCGCCGCTTGTCGCCGGCGTCGTCGGCGCGACCGATCAGGCCGTGGGTCTGCAGCGCTTCCATGCGCCGGAGCGCCGTCGTCAGGGGGACGCCCGATGCCGCGCCGAGGCTGGTGACGGTGACTTCGGCGCCGGCGAGCCTGGCATCGTAGAGATCGAGCAGCATCTCCCAGCAGGGATCCGAAAAGAGGTCCGAGGGGAAATGCTCGGCGCGCGCCCGGCGGATGGTCCGCAGATGGGCGAGCGCCGCCCGCTTGCGCGCGAGGGGATCGGAGTCGCCGGCCGGTGTTTCCACGGCTGGTTTGGCGTCGGACGGCTGTTGGGCCGGCGCGTTCCGCTGCCGGCGCAACTGGCGAACCACCAAGGCCGACTTGACCGCGCGCACCAGCTTGGGGGCGTCGATGGGCTTGGTCAGCATGTCGCGCGCGCCGAGGCGAATGGCCGCGACGGCATCGTCGAAACCGGCGTGACCGCTCACGAAGATGATCTCGGGCCGCTCCTGGTCGTTGAACCGGCTCAGCCGTTCGGCGAACTCCATGCCGTCCATCTCCGGCATGCGCAGGTCGGTGACCACGACGCCCGGCTGGAAGCCGTCGGCCAGCCGCTTGAGCGCGCCCCAGCCGTCGGTGGCCGACCTGCAGGTCAAACCCGCCTTGCGCAGGCATTCGACGAGTTCCTCGATGGTGGCGGCATCGTCGTCCACTAAAAGGACATCGATGGCGTGCGCTTTGTCGACGTTGCTGTCAGGCCTGTTCATCGGCATCTGGTTTGCCACGACGCGGATTATCTCCACAATGGATACGTTTATCGGCGCATCCTTCCTGCAAATTGCCCGTTCTGCAGTAGATTGGGCAAGCGTCACGGCGACGAATTCGAGACGGCAGGGGGCCGCCCACGGTGGACGGGGAACGGCGTTCTAGCGAAGGGCCCGCGGTGGACGCCAATGGGCCTGTCGGGACCGCCGCCCAAGGGGGCGGGCGGAAGCGCACGATCGTGGTCGCGGGCCTGCACATCCTCCTGGTCTGGGTCCTGGCGGCGGGCGCGATCTGGCAAAATCACCGCGATGCCGTCGACGACTGGAAGAAGACGGCGGAGAACACGAGCCTCACGGTCGCGGCCTACGTCAGGCAGACCCTGGAAGGCGCCGACCTGATCCTGAAAAGCATCCAGGACTGGATCGCGGAAGAGAACATCACTTCCGAAACGCAGTTCCGCGAGGTCATGCAGGAGCGCCGGTTCTTCGAGGAAATGCGCGAGCGGACGGTCGGCCTGCCGCAGATCGGCATCGCCGGAATCATCGCGCGCACCGGCGAGCTTCTGAACAACACGCATGCCCACCCGGCCCCGTCGGTCGATCTGTCCGGACGCGAAGCCTACAGGGCGCCCATGGCGGCGGGCGCGCCGGCCCTGGTGCTGACGGGGGCCTTGCCCGGCCGGACGAGCGGTCGCTGGACGTTCTATCTCTTGCGCAAGGTGACCGCCAGATCGGGCGACGTGCTGGGGCTCGTCACCGTCGGGCTGGACGTCGAATTCCTCGGCGACTTCTTCCGGCGCGTCGCGATCGGCGGCGACAGCTGGCTGTCGCTGTTCCGCGACGACGGCACGTTGCTGGCCACCGGCCTGCCGCGGACGGACGTCCTGGGCAAGCGCTACGAGGACGCCCTGCCGGTACGCCTCGTGAGGGAAGGCGGCTCGGGCCGGGCCGTGCTCACGGACGCGCCGCTCTGGTTCGATCCCGCCACGCCCCGCAGCCGCATCCTGGTGCCGCGCCAGGTCGAGGGCTATCCCGTGTTCCTGACGGCGGTCATCGGCGAAAGCGTGTTCCTCACCCGCTGGCGCGAGACCAGTTACGTCATCCTCGCCCTCGCCGTCGTCCTCACGGCGCTCACCCTCTTCGCCGCCTACTGGATCCTGCGGCTGATCGATCGGGCCGCGGCGGCGAGCCGCGCCGAAGCCGAGCGGCACCTGCTGGCCGCGGTCGTCGACACGCCGTCCGCCTTCACGGCGGTGCTCGACCGCAACGGCGACGTCGTGCACGCCAACACCCGGTTCCGCGAAATGTTCGGCACCGACGGCGACATCGGCGCGGCGCTGCGCGATCCGGGCATGCGCGGCGTGCCGGCGCTTCGCGATTTCCTCACCGGCGACGCGAAGCTCGCCGAGGTCGACCTCGAGCTTGCCCGGCCGGGCAGCCAGACGCGCCTGCTGCATTTCTCCCTGGCCCGCCGGCCGCTTCCCGATTCGGGCGACTGCACGATCATGGTGGGCCACGACGAGACTTTGCGCCATCAGGCGCGACAGGCGATCGAGCTGTCGTCCAAGATGGTGACGATGGGCGAGGTCACGACCGGCATCGCCCACGAGCTCAGCCAGCCGCTGAACGTCATCCGCATGGCGGCGCAGAACGCGCTGGCCGAGATCGAGCCCGATGCGCCCGAGGACGAGGCCGGCCCGGAGTTCCGCCGCGAACCGATGCCCGAGCCGGAATTCCGCGACTTCGTGGCCGGCAAGCTGCATCGCGTCGTCTCGCAGGTCGACCGGGCGGCGTCGATCCTCCAGCGCATGCGGCTGTTCAGCCGCGAGACACGGCAGGGACCGCAGGCCTTCGACATGCGCGATGCCTGTCGCGGCGCGCTGACGCTGGTCGAGCCGCGATTCCGCCGGACCGGGATCGCGGTCCGCGCGGCCCTGGGCGACGAGCCGCTCATGGTCGTCGGGCACCAGACGAGGGTCGTGCAGGGCCTCATCGCGCTCCTGATGAATGCCGTGGATGCGTTGCACGAGACGTCGCAGCCCGCCAAGCTGGTCGAGATCGACGCCTGCCGTGCCGCCGACGGCCATGTCCAGGTGCGGGTCGCCGACAACGGGCCGGGCGTGCCGGCCGCGATCAGGGATCGCATCTTCGAGCCCTTCTTCACCACCAAGCCCGTGGGCCAGGGCACCGGCCTCGGCCTTGCCAGCACCTATGGCCTCGTGCGCGACTGTGGCGGCACGCTGACTCTGGTGGGCGACGGGCCTGGGGCCGTGTTCCAGATCGATCTGCCGGCCGCCGCGGCGGGCCAGGTCGCGGTGGTGGCCTAGAGGCCGGGGGAGCGGGTCATGACGATCTCCATCCTCTTCGTCTGCACCGGCGACGTCTGCCGGTCGTCCATGGCGGTCGGCGCCTTGTACCGCATGGTGCGCCGGGCGGGCATCGAGCGCCTCTTCGACATCGACTCCGCCGGCATCTACCACGGTCACGCCGGCCGGCCGCCCAGCCTGCTCGCCGTCGAGGCCGCCGCCCGCCGCGGCTACGACATCGCCGGCCTGCGGTCGCGCCCGCTGATGTCCGACGACATCGCGCGCTTCGACTATCCGCTGGCGATGGACCGCACGCACCTCGTCGCGATGCGCTCCATGGCGCCGCAGGGCCTGGCCGACCGGCCGCAGATGTTCCTGAAGTTCACCCCCGGCCTCGGCATCCGCGACGTCGTCGATCCCTACGGCGGCACCACCGGGGATTACGAGCGTGCCCTTGATCTCATCGAGGACGGCTGCGCCGGGTTGTTGCAGCATCTCCGCAGGCAGCTGGATGCCGCCTGACGCCGTCGTGTTATGCGGTTGTGTCGAATCGACAAATCCCCGCGATGGCTGCAAGAGTATCCACGGCTGAAGTACCCTTGGGGTCGCCCATGCAGGAATTCATTCACCGGATGAATATCGCGCATTACCGCAAGCTCCTGGCCGGGGAGCTGGACGAGGCGAAGCGGGAACTGATCTCGAAACTGCTGGCCGAGGAAGAGAAGAAGGAGGCGGGCGAGCCGTGCTCGCCGCCGGACGAACTGTAACACCACGGCCCGCAGCACAAGGTCCTCTGACCCGGGCTTCTCCGGCGCCCCCCTTCCTCGGCGTCGTCTCGGCACCGTCCCGGCGCCTTCGCGGAGAAGGCGATTGCCTGTTATTGAAGCTGGTATCGAGACCGGTCTCGACGAGTGGAGGGCTGCGCGTACGGACGGAAACAAGAAAACAAGGGGAGGGTTCCATGCTGAGGATCATCGCAGTGGCGTTGTCGGCCGTTCTGTTCGGGCCGCTGGGCGTGCAGGCACAGGCGTACCCGTCGAAGCCGATCAGGTTCGTCATCCCGTTCGGCGCAGGGTCGGCAACCGACGCGCTGGCCCGGATCGTCGGCCAGGAGCTGGAGCAGACGCTCGGCCAGCCCATCATCGTGGTCCCCAAGCCGGGCGCCGACGGCGCCCTCTCCGCCGGCGAGGTCAAGCGTGCGGCGCCCGACGGCTACACCTTCCTGTTCGGCACCAACAGCCCGCTCGCCGTCGTGCCGAACCTGCTGAAGGAACCGCCCTACGACGTCCTCGCCGATTTCACGCCGGTCACCTATCTCGGCGACAACACCTTCTTCATCGTCGTTCCTCCCTCGGTGCCCGCCAACTCGGTCGCCGAGCTCGTGGCCTTCGCCAAGGCCAGTCCGAAACCGCTGAACTATGCGACGGGCAACACCTATGCCTTCGTCTCGATGGCGATGTTCGCGAAAACCAACGGCATCAGGCTCGAGGCGGTGCGCTACAAGTCGGAACCCGACGCCATGCCGGACCTTCTGTCGGGCCGGGTCCAGCTCATGAACGGCACCTCGACCTCCACCCTGCCCCAGGTGAAGGCGGGCAAGCTGCGGGCGCTCTCGACGTCGTTCCCCCAGCGCAGCCCGCTGATGCCCGAGCTGCCCTCGCTCGTCGAGGCGGGCCAGCCCGCGTTCCCCATCGGCCCCTGGTTCGCCCTGGTGGGTCCGGCCGGCCTGCCGCCCGGGATCGTGGCCACCATGAACAAGGCGATGGCCGCCGCGCTCGCCAAGCCCTCGGTGGTGGCGCAGATGCAGAAGCACGGCTTCATCCCGAAGTCGTCCACGCCCGAGGCGCTGGCGACCTACATGAAGGACCAGATCGCGGTCTGGAAGACCGCCCTGAAGGACGCCGGCATCGAGCCGCAGTGATCTGGCTCCCTCCGTCGCCGTTTGACGGCGCCACCCGCAGACGGGGGAGGAGATGAATTTCTTCTCTGCCCCCGCGTAGCGGGGGAAGTGCCCCGTCTTACGGGGCGAAGGGGGTCAAAAGACAACGTTGCGGTGCTGTCCGAATTAGGACAACCGCTCCCGAAACGTGCTGTCTGTTCAACTCGCCTGAATTGGCGTTCGGCTCTGGCAATTTGAGGAAGGGTGAGTCCACTCCGAGGCGACGGTCGGTCTGAGTCACGGTTGCGGGCGTCATTATCTGGTCATCCATCAGTCCACCGATTGTGGCGTGCCTTCCGGATGGAGCGTCAATGCGAACAAGGCGCAGAGCGCGGCCATTCACGCTGTAAGCGGTTTTGCAGCCCTGAGATTCCGACCACACGATGTATTCCCCCACGGTTGTGGAAACATCGTGTGAATCGCACATCCGATTTTATGCGCAGAGAGCCAGATCGACCTGGGCGTGAGGGCGTCGAAGAGGCATCCCAAGATGCGCTTTCCCTCAACTTGGGACACTGGCAACAAGCCGACTGGAACGGAGCCGGCTCGTTAAAGGCATACGCGTGGAACTTTCAGCACCCCTGCGCTATTGTTCGCTTCATGCCTCAGGGCGACCTTTGCAGGTTGGCAGAACAGAAGCGCGCAGCGGCTGAAGAAATGCGCCGCGTCGCGCGGACGCTTTGGTTTTGCACGGACCGAAGCCGGGTCATGAGGCGAGCTGCCGAGCTGGAGGCCGAATCTAAGTGGCTTATACTGGATGCCGCAGTTGCCGTGGCGGCACGCCTCTCTCGGCCCGCTACCCATCAGCAGCAACAAGCAGAGCGTGGTGAGGAGAAGGGCAAGTCCTGAATTAGGACACTCGCCTTCTACTTAGGACTGCACCCAGCGCCGCGCCGGTCGTCGCGGCGGGCTGACGACATCCGGGTGCAGGTGACCTCTGCCGTCACGGGACCACGCATCACGCGACGGCAAGGGCCGGTGAGGGGGGATGGTCGCGCTTGAGGAGGGCCATGAGGGTTGGGTAAACGTCTCGCTGGAGAACGTGATCACACCCGCGAGGTATCATGGCGAAACATCGGATCTATACGACGAGCTTCGCAAGTGTCTATCCGCTCTACGTCGCCAAGGCGGAGAAGAAAGGGCGCACGAAATCCGAAGTCGACGAAGTCATCCGTTGGTTGACGGGATATGGCCAGAAGGAGTTGGGCGCCCAACTGAAGAAGCAAACGGACTTCGAGACCTTCTTTGCGGAAGCACCTCGGCCGAATCCATCGCGAGCCTTGATCAAGGGCGTGGTTTGCGGTGTCCGCGTGGAAGACATCGAGGAGCCGACCATGCAGGAGATCCGCTATCTGGATAAGCTGATCGACGAGCTGGCAAAGGGAAAAGCGATGGAGAAGATTCTGCGAAAGTAGCGACATCTTCAGCCATGGCGATTCATCTCGAACAGGGGCTCGAATCGACCGGCGGTCGCCGGCGCGGCCGCGTTCCGTCCGGCGCCGTCAGCCGCCGGCCCGCACGCCGGGTTTCGGCGCAATCAGTTTGATGCCGTCGACGGTGATCGTGACCGATGTCGCCGGATCGCCATCGGACCGCAGCCAGCCCCTGGCGACGGCGAGGCGGATGGCGGCTTCGACCGCGTCCGCATTGGCGGTGCCCAGCTTGCGTTGAACCTTGTCGATGTGCGTCCAGGTGGGCGGCGGGCGCCGTCCCGTCACCTCGTGGACCGCGTTCAGCAGATCGGACAGGAACTGGGCGGCGCTCGGCGGTTTGTCGACCATAGCTCGAGCATAGCCCGCTGCAGTGGGTTGGGATACGGGGCCGCGATACCCGCTCGACGATGGCGCGTCCAGGGAGAGGCCGGGAAGCCCGGTCCGGAAGAGGTTGCGGCGGCCCGTTGCGGCTGACCGTGGCGCCGGCTTTCCACTCGTATTGTTCCTGATGCATGCCTGCCATTCCAAATCATATTTGCAGGTTCAGCAGGAAATTGATAAGAGAACAACTATCTTTGCGGAACGTTCGTCCGCGACCCCGCCCGCCCGGCCCCTGAAAGCCCGGCGGGCTTTTTCATGCCCCGACCCAGGAGTCTCCCATGCCCCGACCGGCTCCAAGCCGGCGTACGTCGTCGCGTTCGCACACGTCGCCGCGTCCAAAACAGGCGCCCCAGCCGATCACGCCCGCCAAGATCAACACCTTCCTGCACCATCTCGGCCGCACCGGCTCGATCACCTTCGCCGCCGCCCGCGCGGGCCTGCCGCGCCGCGCGCTCTACAAGCGCCGCGCCGCCGATGCCGCCTTCGCCGCCCGCTGGGACGAGGCGCTGCAGCTCGGCATCGACCGCCTGCAGGACGACGCCATGCGCCGCGCGCTGCACGGCACCGAACGCGCCGTGTTCCGCAACGGCCAGCGCGTCGGCTCGGTGCAGCAGTACGACAACCGCCTGCTGCAGTTCCTGCTGCGCGCCCATCGCCCCGAGGTCTATGGCGAGCGCGGCAAGGCGGCCCTGCCGCCGCTGCCCTTCGATCTCGCCCAGCGTCTCGCCGCGGCAGCACCTCGTGCAGACGCTTACGACAAGGCCAAGCGCGCAGAGGATGCCGCAAAGGAAAAGCACGATGCGAAGCGCAGCAAGAAGCAAGGAGGCTGATCTCCAGCGCGAGCGCCTGATCCGCGTCGAGCGCTACCGCCGCGACCCGCTGGGCTTTGTAACCTGGGCCTTTCCCTGGGGCGAGCCCGGCCCGCTGCGCGACCATCTCGGACCCGAGCCGTGGCAGGCCGATGTGCTGCGCGAGATCGGCCGCAAGCTGGAGGCGGGCGAAAGCCCCGTCCGCATCGCCGTCGCCTCCGGTCACGGCGTCGGCAAGTCGGCGCTGGTGGCATGGCTGATCCTGTGGGCCTCCGCCACCGTGCCTTCCACGCGCGGCGTCGTCACCGCCAACACCGAGACCCAGCTGAAAACCAAGACCTGGACCGAGCTCGCCAAGTGGCAGGGCCTGGTCGCCACCCACGATTTCGCCGAGCTGGGTGCCGCCTCGCTCGCCTCGGTGCTGCCGGTGCCGGAAGGGGCCGGCCGCATCGACTGCGTGCCATGGGCCGCGCACAACCCCGAGGCCTTCGCCGGCCTGCACAACAAGGGCAGCCGCGTGCTGCTCGTCTTCGACGAGGCCTCGGCCATCGCTGAGCCGATCTGGGAGACGGCGGAAGGCGCGCTGACCGACGCCGGCACCGAGATCGTCTGGGTCGCCTTCGGCAACCCGACGCGCACCTCGGGCCGCTTCCACGCCTGCTTCGGCCGCTTCCGCGACCGCTGGCACCGCCAGCAGGTCGACTCCCGCAAGGTCTCGCTCACCGACAAGAAGCAGCTCGACCAGTGGGTGAGGGACTACGGCGCCGATTCCGACTTCGTGCGGGTCCGCGTGCGCGGCCAGTTCCCGCGCGCCGGCACCATGCAGCTGATCGACGGCGAGAGCGTCGAGGACGCCATGCGCCGCGTGCCTGAACCGGACCACCACGCGCCGCTGGTGATGGGCGTCGATGTCGCCCGCTTCGGCGACGATCGCAGCGTGATCGTGCTCCGTCGCGGCCGCGACGCGCGCTCCTTTGCGATCGAGAAGCACCGCGGCATGGATCTGATGACCCTGGCCGGCCGCGTGGCCGAGATCGCCTTCGCCCACGGCCCCGCCGCCATCTTCGTCGACGAGACGGGACTAGGCGCGGGCGTGGTCGATCGCCTGCGCCAGTTGGGCGTCCAGCACGTGCAGGGCGTCAATTTCGGCAGCGCCGCCGCGCGCTGGGACGGCGACGGCGCCAAGAGCCTCTACGCCAACAAGCGCGCCGAGATGTGGGGCAACCTGCGGGACTGGCTGAAGGCGGGCGGCGCGCTGCCCGACGACCCGGAGCTGCGCGCCGACCTCACCGGCGTCGAATACGGCTACACCGGCACCGGCGAGATCCAGCTCGAGAAGAAGGAGGACATGAAGAAGCGTGGCCTCGCGTCACCCGACATCGGCGACGCGCTGGCGCTCACCTTTGCGCATCCGGTGCGGGCGGACTGGGGCTGGGATGCGCCGATGAAGGTGCGCATCCTGGACGAGGATCATGAGTACGACTTTTTTCATGATCTTTGAGGGGGCGCGGCGACGCAGGAGAATTGCGTGACGGAGTATGATCTCTATGTGGAGTTCGATGAGGACTATTGGTGGGGTGACGACAAATGCGCGAAAAATGGCGACCAGTCCTTGACGATTGAACAGCATTGTTGGCCTGCTACCCAAACCGAACGACTAGCTCACCGATTTGATGGTCCCCTCAACCCGCCGTCCGCACACCCCGATCGACTCGCTCCTGCGTCATCAGGGCAAAAGTCGACGGTTGCCGCTACGGCGTCGCCGCGGGTTCTGATCCGGGACTTGTTCGCGGTCTTGACTATTGGGCCCGAAAGCCCTATCTTCCCTCTCATCGATTGAGGGGCGCATGGCGTCGCAGGACGAGTACGAAATCGATGTCGGTCAGGCCATTGGGGCCGACGACGGCGCGGCAATCCAGTGCCTGACGCTCTACATCCCGAGCCAGGACCGGAACGGCGTCGCCTTCGATCAGCGTCCCTGGGTCGAGGAGGCGTTGAAGCTTCTGTCTGCTATTGGCGGCGGGGCGACGGCGCTGCCGCCGGTCGATGGCGCGTGGCTCAACCCAGAGACCAATGAGCTGATCCGCGAGAAGGTCGTGCTGGCTTACACTTATGTCGATGCGGAGAAGTTCGTGGCGATGTTGCCCGAGCTGCGCGCGTTCCTTCATCGGCTCGGCCGGGAGACGGACCAGGGCGAGACCGTCTTCGAGTTCGATGACCGGCTCTACAAGATTCGCATCTACGACCGGAACCGCTAGCGAGGGAGGTGGATCATGGCACGCATCAAACTGTCCGGTTCGCCGGGCCAGCGCCCCATCAAGCGCATCGTCTTCAAGGATGCGGCGGCCCGGCGTGTTCCTACGGCCGGTCTGGGCGACAGGCTCGGTGCCGAGGTGGTCGGTAGCACTCCGGTGCGCGGTGGAGCGCCGCTATCCCGGGCGGCGTTGCGCGAAGAGGCGTTTCGCCGCCTTCGCTCGACCGGCGGCCGACCGGGCCTGGAAGGCACCGAGCGCAAGAAGATCCCGCTCACCGCCGGCGACTGGGAGAGGATCGAACGGGTCGCTCACGACATCGCCGAGCCCGGCTTCCGGCCCTCGCCGATGCAGGTCGCCAGCATCGTGCTGAGCCTCGCCTTGCGGCGGATCGACGAACCGATGGAGGCGGCGGTGAAACGCAGCCTCAAGACGCTGACCTGAACGTTTAGGACAAAGCCCCGCCCGTCCCATCGGGTACACTCCCTGGAGGAGAAGGGGCGTCCCCGCGGGTCCTGACCCGTGGCCTTCAACAAAACCGCAGCACCCTCCGACGGCCGTTCGGACGCCGGTGCTGACGGGACGTGCCGAGCCAACGCGCACGCGTTTCTCCCGAGGTTTTTGGGCCGAAGGATTTTTACGGCCGGCCGCGGCTCCTGAGTCGCGGAAGAGGAACTGCCGCTTTCGCCGAAACCCGACGTGTGGGCCCAACCCGGGGCCCAACACTCCCCTCGTTCAGGTGGGCCCGCTCGCGCGCCGAAAAGCCGGGATCTGCTGGCTTTTCGGGACGTTCCGGCCACTCGAATCGTCCCGCGATTTGGGCCACTTTCCGAAAAGTGGGCCCGCTGCCGACGGGCTGGCTTCAGGCGTCCTTACCGCTGACGCCGGCCTCGGCGAAGGTCGCCATGCCGTTGTGGCAGGCGGCGGCGGCTTTCAGGAGCGGCACGGCGAGCGCGGCGCCCGAGGCCTCGCCCAGGCGCATGTCCAGGTCGAGCAGCGGGCGCTGGTTGATCGCCTCGAGGAGCCGCGTGTGGCCGGGCTCGGCCGAGCGGTGGGCGACCAGGCAGTGGTCGAGCGCGCGGCGGTCGGCGGCATGCAGCACCGCGGCGGCGGCCGTGCAGGCATAGCCGTCGAGCAGCACCGGGATGCGGCCCATGCGGGCGGCCAGGATGGCGCCGGCGAGGGCGGCCAGCTCCTCGCCGCCGACTTGGGCCAGCAGGGTGAGCGGATCGTGGGCGGCGATGGCGTCCTTGTGGTGGGCCAAGGCTTCGTCGATGACGGCGATCTTGTGGGCGAGCGCTTGTCCTTTGACGCCGGTGCCGGGGCCGGCCCAGTCGGCGCCGCCGCCGCCGAACAGGGCGGCGCTGAGCGTGGCGGCGGCCGTGGTATTGGCGATGCCCATTTCGCCCAGGCAGAGCACGTCGATGCCGGGCTCGGCCGCCATCATGCCGTAGGCCATGGCGTTGGCGGCGCGGGCCTCGCTCATGGCCGGGCCTTTGGTGAAATCGTCGGTGGGGTGGTCGAGGTCGAGTTCGTAGATGCGGAGGTCGGCGTCGATGGCGGCGGCGAGCTGGTTGATGGCGGCGCCCCCGTTCAGGAAGTTCTTCACCATCTGCTGCGTGACTTCGGGCGGGTAGGCCGAGACGCCGCGGGCGGCCACGCCGTGGGTGCCGGCGAAGACGGCGATCCGGGGCCGTTCCACGCGGGGCTGGGCGCGGCCCTGCCAGGCGGCCAGCCAGCCCGCGATCTCCTCCAGGCGGCCGAGCGAGCCCGGCGGCTTGGTGAGTTCGGTCTGGCGGCGCACCACCTCGGTCTGGGCGGCGAGGTCCGGTCCCGGCAATTCGCGCAGGATCCGGCGCATTTCGTCGAAACTGGCTACAGAAGAATTTGGCGTGGTGGCGTTCATTTGGGCGCGGACCCTCCTATATTTGTCTGATCATGACCAGCCCCAACGAGTTCGAAGCACCCCCGGGCCGCCCTTCGTCTTTCGATGAATGGCTGGAAGCCTTTCGCGAGCAGGCCTCGTTCTTCACCGGGCTGAAGCTCGATGTCGGCATCCCGCGCTGGCAACTGGCCGATGTCCTGCCGGTGCTGCCCTTCATCGGGGCGGGGGTGGGGTTCGCCGCCGGTCTTGTCTTCGCGGTCGTTCGTGGTGTCGCAGGACCGGCCTGGCTCGCCGCCGTGCTGGCCGTGGGCGCCGCGGTGCTGATCACCCGCGCCCTGCATGAAGACGGCCTGGCCGACACCGCCGACGGCCTGGGCCCGCACGGGCTGGAACCGTCGCGGCGGCTCGAGATCATGCGCGACAGTCGCAACGGCACCTTCGGCGTGCTGGCCATCGCGCTCTCGGTCCTGATCAAGGTCGCCTGCCTCGCCCAGTTCGGCGGCGCCACAGGTCTCGTCGTCCTGATCTCCGCCCATGCGCTCTCCCGCGCCGCGATCGCCTATCCGCTGCTGGCGTTTTCGCCGGCGCAGGACAACGGCCTGGGCGCGCGGGCCGGCAAGCCGACCGACAACGACGTCTGGCTGACGGTCGGCCTCGGCGCGCTGCTCGCCTTCCTGCTGCTGCTGGGCAAGGGCTTCTTCGTCGCGATCCTGGCGCCGCTCGCCGCCTGCGCCGCGGCCTGGGCCGCCTCGCACTGGATCGCCAAGCGGCTGGGCGGCTACACCGGCGACACGCTGGGCGCCGTGCAGCAGACGGCGGAGATCGCCTTTCTCGTGGTGGCGGCGCTCCTCATCGCCCGCTAGAAGGCTCGCCATGGCAACAGGAGCGAAGGTCACGGGTGCCATCACCCGGTGGTGGTGGGTGCGGCATGCGCCCGTCCCCAATCCCGAGGCGCGATGCTACGGCCAGTTCGACAAGGACTGCGACGTCAGCAACGAGGCCCTCTTCAGGCATCAGGCGGCACTGCTGCCCAAGGGCGCGGTCTGGTATTCGTCCAATCTGCTGCGGGCGCGCAAGACGGCCGAGCATCTCGCCAAGGCCGGCGCCGAGATGGGGCGGCTGCTGATCGATCCTGGCCTCGCCGAGCAGCATTTCGGCTCCTGGCAGGGCCTCACCTACACCGAGATCGCCGAGAACCACGGCAGCAACCATCTGTTCTGGCTGGGACCGCCCGAGTTCCGGCCGCCGGGCGGCGAGAGCTTC
>Ga0082335_1001936_pt1 | contig 40936 bp, 32 predicted proteins | sample Subgrocontami58m_FD_72375 | JGI IMG/M metagenome (GOLD analysis project Ga0082335, IMG submission 72375) | Subsurface groundwater microbial communities from S. Glens Falls, New York, USA - GMW37 contaminated, 5.8 m (SPADES assembly) (version 2) ...
CGCTGTTTTTGAGTTTGATAAATGAAAGAATTGCTTCGGGGCTTGGAGGGAAGCCGCAGTGCAGCGACTTGGAGGACAATGACGGCGACGGAAAAACTGATTATCCTGATGATTCTAATTGTGAGAGCATTTTGGATGAGAGCGAGGGGGTTGTTGATGACGACGGGGATGAAGAGATTAAGGGAGAGACTGATTTTGCCGAGGGGAGGGGGAGTTTTGTCTTTTGGAGTGTGATGAGCATTATTTTAGCAATTGCAATTGTTTTAGTTGTTTTGATTATTCTTAAAGTTAAAAAGATGCGCAAGATTAAATTTTTAAGATAGAGTTTGGATTAGGGAGAAGGATGTGATAGATTAGAGGGCATTGTATAATTAACGTCATTTTGTCCCCAAATATCCTAAAATAATTATTAAAAATTTGGATTATTAATATCCTAATATTAAGTTAGGTGGTTTATCTAAGGTAAAATATAAATTATTCTTGCAAATATTAATGCTAAATCCGCACAGGTTATTTAATATCCTCTGATAAAAAAGTTAGATGACGATAAGTTTACTTTATCGCATTAAAGGAAGATTTAAAAATAACTTAATGTTATAAGTTGTGATGTTAAATAAGAGGGTGCGCAGGACTAAAGTGTTGGATAGGAAATTTTATGGGTTAATTGCAATTGTTTTGATATTGGTTGCTGTTTTGTTGATTTATTTCGTTGCAGTTTTTTTTGAGGGGAAAAAAGCAGGTGAAGAAATTTTGTTTGCGCCTGCAGAGGTTTCAGGTGTTGAGTTGTCGCAGTTTATTGGACAATCTAATTATCCGAGAGGGTTTGATGAAATATTGGATGTTGCAGAAGATGGGACAGGGAATGTTTATGTGGTTGGGGCTACAAAATCGTGCGGGCTTTTTGACACTGATTTAGGCAGTGCTCCTGCTGGTACCACGGGGTATGGAGATTTGTGGGCCCCTGGAGGAAATTGTTTTAGTACTCAATTGAATAGAATTGATCCTGTAAAGACAAATAATTTGTTTAATGTTTTTGTTATGAAGTTGGCTGATAATGGCAAGACTCCGATTTGGGTTACTATGATTGGCGGCAGTAATGATGAACATAAAGCTTATGCAGTTGAAGTTGATTTTAATGGCATTTATATTGCGGGAGAGACTACTGGAAATTATCCGACGACCGCTTCTGCAGTACAAACAAATTTTGGAGGAGGCAATAAAGATGGATTTATTACAAAACTTGACTCAAATGGGGCTCTGGTTTATTCTACTTTTTTTGGGGGGTTGCAGGATGGTTACTTTAGAGATATTGCATTGGGCTCTGCGAGCAATTTATATTTAGTTATGTCTGATGCAGATACTACTTTTCCTCCTCTTCCAACCACCCCTGTAATCACACCCAATGCAATTTATCCAACTAATCATGGGACTTCTAAAGATTATTACATTGGGAAATTTGATTTTAATACAAACAGAATTGTTTATGGTTCTTATTATGGGGGCGACGGAGATGAAGATGGAATGCCTTCAATAAAAGTTGACAAGAGTGATAGATTGGTTTTGCTGGGGCAGACAAGTTCTGTTGGGAATGCTAATCCTGCGGCTGGAATACCTATTCCACGACGCATTACAGAACCCGGTGGAACATTCATAGATAATATGTTTAATTGCAACGGCGGAGGATTTTTTGATATTTATTTAGCGAAGTTTAACCCTGATTTGACTAATATTGAATTTGGGACATGTTTCGGAGACGCAGCAATTAATACAAATTTATATTCTTTAAACAAACAATTAGCTATTTATGATTCCGATGGCAATGGGCCTGAAGAAACTTATTATATTTCTGGGGAAACACATTTGGCTAATATTTATATAAAGGATGTTAACGGAAACATTAATACTAATGCTTTGGTTTATCAGAATATTGCTAATACGCCTTGCACAGGCAATGAATGCAGAGACGTTTTTGTTGCGAGGATAAGAGATGATGGTTTGGCTAATGTGAAATTGGAAGCAAGCACTTATTTTGGGGGAGACAAGCAGGATTCTATTTATGGAATTGATGTTGATTCTTCCGGAAATGTTTTTATGACAGGGACTACTTTGTCAGACAACTTCCCTATTTCCGGGTATTCTGTTCCAACTCAATTGAGGCGTAAATTATTATTAGCTGATTCTTTTATTGCTACTTTAAACAAAGATTTGGATGCTTCGCCTTATTCTTCTTATATAAATTCAAGAGAAGCAATTGAAGCGAGAGCAGGAGTCATTTCTAATACTGGAGAATTTGTCGTCGGTGGGACTCTTAATCATATTCTTGATTCAAGATTTTATTTAATAAATGAACCTTCTGCTATCTTGTCTGGGGGACATGTTGGAAGCAATGACGCTTTTGTTACCAGTCTTTCATTGAGTTTGTGCACTAATGGACAAATAAGAACTTGTCCTGTTGATTGCGGAGGGACTGCTTTGCCGGGCACGCAAACTTGCACTAACGGGGTTTGGGGAAGTTGTATTCCTAATAATCCTTCATTGTGCCCGAGTTTTTGCGCAGATTTTGATAGTGATGGATATAGTGAAGTAGGTGGAGGTAATTGCTGTGGTACCAATGCAAATGGAGTTTGCAATATTGGAACAGCTTCAAGCGCTGACTGCAATGATAATAATAGAAATGTTAATCCGGGGAAAGTTGAGATTTACAACCCTATTACTAATCCTAATGAATTGTTGACTTGCTATGGAGGAATTGATGATTTGGGTAATCCTTCTGCGAATCCTAAAGATAGTGATGAAGATTGTGATGCCCTTCTGCCTACAGGAGGAAATGATTGGGACACTCAAACTTGGAATATTGCTCCTGTATTAGGCAGTTCTGGAACAACTGCTAGAGGAGACGATCAATGTTTAGTTGGAGTTAATGCTCTTCTTGGGTATGATGAAAAACCTTGTCAGTCCGTTAGTGGTCAGATAAGTAGTGTTTTAGCTCTTTTGTATACTTCTGGACCTGGTTTTGTTGATAGCATTAGCTGTCAATTGGAATATGGAACTGGGGCTCCAACTGTTTATCCTTGTGGGCCTCTTAATTGGGCTCCTGAGTGGTCCGCATATGACCTTAAAGCTGCTGATGTTTATTGTCCAATTCCAATTGGAGCAGTTGTAGGCACTCAATACACTCTTCGTTGTTTGGTAGATTCTGCAAAATCTTATGCTATTCCAGGAGAAAATGCAAAGGTTTCTACGAATCCAATAACTATTACAGAGCCAACAACTTGCGGGTTGTGTCTTGCTCAAGGATTACGAGGAAGATGTGATTATACTTTGCCAGCAGGAGGTGTATGTGACGGAGTAAAAGTTTGCGACACTAATTTTCAATGGGGAACTTGCGCACAAAATCCACCGACAACTGCTGAAGTTTGCGACGGCAGGGATAATAATTGCGACGGGCAGATAGATGAAGGAGGAGTTTGTCCTCTTACTCAATATTATTGTGACTATGATGGAGATGGATTCTTAAGCAGTTATGTGAGTGGGACTTGCACTGGATTTGAATGTCATGTGCAGACACGTTGTGTGCTAACTTCCGGACCCGATTGTAATGATGACCGAGATCCGCCAGGCGTAACTTGCCCGACCAGCGGAGCTTGTAATGCAATTACTGCTTCATGTGCTTATTGTATTAATAATGCAAATGGTGTTGAATCAGAAACTTTAGGAAACACCTGCAATGATTATGAAGATAATAATTGTGACGGATTAACTGATGCTGGAAGAAGATGGCAGGATCCTCTTACTGCTAATTTTGTTGGGGCTCCGGGTTGTCCTGTTGGAGTAAGCAGTGCTTCTAATGCTGGAGGAATTGTTTGTCCTGGCGGGAGTTTGACTGCTACATGCGTTTCAACTGTGGCGGGGGCGGAGAGTGTGGTTTCAAGTATTGGAATTCCTGGAGTTTCTTGCGGGAGATTGGGATATAATAATTTTGATACTTCATTTAATTGTGTTGTTGCTTCTGCGGCGGCTTTCGGTTCTTTGCAAACAATAACCTGTGATGTTGATGCTTTGCTTTCAACTCCGGCTTCAGGAGTAAATGCGCCGCCGAAAACGACGACGATAACCTTGGGAACACAGGCGCAGTGCAATCCAATTGCTCAATGCGGGGATGGGCTTGATAATGATGGAGATGGGGCAATTGATTTCCCTGCTGATTTTAGCTGCAGTGATGTTAATGACAATGATGAGACAAATCCAATGGCGCAGTGCCAGGATGGGCTGGATAATGACGGTGATGGATATATTGACTTGTTAGATGTTGGGTGCAGCAGGCCTCAAGGGTTTTACAGCAATCAAGATAATTTGGAAGCGAATTGTGGTGATGGGAGATTAAATCAGCCATCGTTTGAATTATGCGATGATGGAAATAATGTTAATGGTGATGGATGTTCAAGCATTTGTGCTGTGGAAAATGGCTGGTCTTGTACTGGTGGACAGACAAGTCCAAGTGTGTGCGGAGGAATTTGCGGCGATGGACAAATTGTTGGGAATGAATTATGCGACGGAACTAGCCTTGGAGGAGCAAGCTGTACAAGCATAGGGCAGGGATACACTGGAGGTGTTTTGGCTTGCGGTGCTAATTGCCTTAGTTATAATACAATCGGGTGCACAACTTCGGGAGGAGATTGTGATATTGATAATGATCTTTACGGAACTATTGGCTCTTCAGGAAGTTGTTGCGGAGATGGAACGCAAGTTTGCATTGGACATAATGATTGCGACGATAATCCTCCAAATGGGGGTAGTGTTAATCCGGGGGTTGTTGAAACTGGGGCTGTAATGTGCCTTGACGGCATTGATAATGATTGCGACACGCGAGAAGGTTACGGAATGATATGGCAGCAAATTGGCCCAAATGTTCAGGGAGATGATGGATGTCTTGTCAGTACTACAGGGGTTGAGACATTTATAGGAGCGCAAGTTGTTAATGATATATGCCCTGGAGATTTAGTAGATACTTTGTGCATATCTAATATCCCTTGGATGGAGAGTGTTAATGCTAAAATAGGAAATGTTGGGTGTAATATTTATGGTTGGGGCGGGCATCCATTAACCCCATTTCCATATAATCAGTTTGATCCTACTTACGGTTCTTTCTCTTGTGTAACCAGCACATTGAATTATGGGGCTCAATATAATGTTCTTTGTGATATTGACCCTGCTTTGTCTGCCGTCGGAACAACTGCGAGCAAGACTTTGAATGTTTTGAGTCAGGCGGCTTGCAATACTTGCACTTTTGGAACAACACCGCCCCAGCAATGTTACACAGGACCTGCGGGGACTTTAAATGTTGGAGTTTGCAGAGAAGGAACGAAGACTTGTGATGCTCAAAGCCAATGGGGTTCTTGTGTTGGAGAAGTTGGGCCTTCTGCAGAAGTATGCAACGACAATGGGGTGGATAATGACTGCGACGGCTTGGCTGATTGCAGTGACATTAGCGATTGTTCGGGGAATGCTGCTTGTCAGCAAGGACCTAGTTCAAGCAGCAGCGGGAGCGGGGGTGGTGGTGGAGGTGGAGGAAGTTCTGCAATACCAACTATAACTGCAACAGGTATAACTACAAATTCTTTAAATGAGGGAGGATCTTATAGATTTAAAGTTGCGAAGGACCGCAATGCTCATACATTTAAGTTTGTTAAACTAAAAGATGTCGGCGGTGTGAAGACAGCAGATATTAGTGTAACTTCAACTACAAAGAGTGCTTCTCTTAAACTTGGAGAAAGTGCAAAAATTGATACTGATGATGACGGTGTTGATTTTGATTTGATGGTTATTTTCTCTTTTTTGAGCGGTTCAAAAGCAAAGTTTACCTTGTCTTCTTTGAACGAGCTGATAGGAGGCGCGCAAGTAATTCAATGCAATGATGGAAAAGATAATGATAACGATGGAAAAACTGATTATCCTGAAGATTCTGGTTGTGAAAATGTTTTGGATAACAATGAGGGTGCGGTTGTTGACGACGGAGGAGATGATGTGAAGGGAGATGTTGATGAGGAAAATACAATTTTTGGAATTGAAGCTTCAAGGTTTGTGCAGATAATAGTTTATGTTGTGCTGCTTTCTGCGATTGCTGCGGTGTTTATATTAATATGGAGAAATATGAAGAGAAGAAATAGCATTAAAGAATCATTGTCTAATTTGGTTAAGGGAAGTGATAACAAAATTTCTGACAACTCTAAAAGGTGGACGAATTTATGGGGGCTTGGGAATTTGTTTAAGCGAGGGGATAAAATAAATTCTTTTGGTTCTAATACTGCTAATAAATTTCCTTTGAAATCTGATTTAAAGTGATTGTTGTTGATGGAGTTTGCTGCTGATTCGCACACTATAAGTAAATAAATTATAACATGCAAAACGAAAACATTTAAATTCTCTGATTTTTTATATAAGGCATGGATCTTGCTGAACAAAAGAGGTATTTGATTATCGGGATGATTTTGATGGGGGTTTTAATACTCGGGATTTATGTTTATTTTTTTACAAGCGAAGTTTTGCTTCAGCCGGTTCCGTCACAGATTTCTTTTTCTAATTATGTCGGGGGCGGCGGCGATGACTTGATTGGCGCAACTGCTGTAGATTCTTCAGGAAATGTTTATGTTGCTGGATCAACTACTTCTCCAAATTTTGTAACTACTGATGGCTCTTCTTTTCAAGGAAATCGTGATGCTTTTATAAGAAAATATAGCTCTACAGGGAACTTGTTATGGTCAATTTTATTAGGGGGTGTTAATTATGATTTAGTTAATTCTTTGAAGGTTGATAGCTCTGGAAATGTTTATATTGGGGGAAGGGCTGGACAAGGTTTTCCGACGACAGCAGGGGTTTTACAGCCAGCTTTTGCAGGGGACAATAATCCTGATCTTTCTTTTGGACAGCAGGATGGTTTTGTAGCTAAATTAGACACAAACGGGAATAAGGTTTGGTCAAGTTATTTTGGAGATTTGGGTCCTGCATTTGTGAATGATATTGATATTGATTCTGCAGGGAATATTTATCTTGGAGTTTATAATGCTGATAAAGACAGCGCTCCTGTGACGCCGGGAGTAATTGGTGGGGTGCATGCAGGAGGAATAGATTCAATGGCTGCTAAGATAAGCTCTGATGGTTCTACTCTTTTGTATGGGACATTTATCGGAGGTGTTTTAGATGATGGGTATCCTTATGTTGAAGTTGATTCACAGGGAAGAGTTATTGTTTCGATGTCAACTATGTCTTCAGAACTTCCAACTTCTCTTTATGCTTATAGCGGAGGCAATGAAATATATTTAATGAAGATTAGTGCTGATGCGAGCAGTATTGTTTATTCAACTTATTTGGGTGGAAGCGGCAATGAAGTGATGGGAATTGATTCATTAGAGATTGATACTCAAGGAAATATTTATCTTGCCGGCAAGACTAATTCAAATGATATACAAATTGTTTCTCCTGGCGCGAATCCTATTTTGCAGAATAATAATGCTGGTGGTGCTGACGGGTATATTTTTAAATTATCAGATACGGGCGGAGTTTTAGCAGTTGTTTCAAGCACCTATATAGGCGGAAGCAGTGATGATGAGATTAATGGGATTAATGTTGATTCTTCAGGGAATGTTTATTTTACTGGCTCAACTTCTTCAAATAACTTCCCTACGACGGCTAATGCCTTGCAGTCTTCAAATGCCGGTTTAGGCGATGCTTTTGCGGCTGTGCTTTCTTCTAATTTCCAGATATTGCCTTACTCTTCTTATCTTGGAGGGAGTTCTGTTGATTATGGAGTCACTTTGGTGTATATTGTTGGGCAGTTATATGCATCTGGTTTGACTTTATCAGCTGATTTTCCTTTTGCGAGCGGGTATAATGGAAACATTGATGGTTATTTGACTGGCTTTATTTTGGGTGAATGCAGTGGTGTGCAGACACAATCTTGCAATACTGGGATGGCGGGGACATGTGGTGCTGGAACTCAAACTTGTAATGGCGGGTTGTGGGGGCAGTGTGTTCCGAATAATGTTCAAGTGGAAACAGGATTTTTATGTTTAAATGGAATTAATGACGATTGCGACTTATTAGAAGAGAATGATTATGATAATCAGGATTGGAGAGTTCTTCCTCCTGTTTCTTGTCCTACCTGTACTCATGGGGCCGTTGGATGTCCTGTTGGTATTGAAGCTACGATTGTGCAGCCAAATGCCTGCTCAAATGATGATATTTTAGTAATATGTGATACAACTGCTCCTGGATTCTTTAATAGTATTGTTGCAGATTTTGATGGAGCGCCTTGTTCTTTTGTCAGTTGGGGGGCTTATTTAGGTAGTGAAGCAACATGGGCATTCTTTAATTGTCCTGTGACTGGTGCTTCGGGGACGATTCATACTGTAACTTGTGACGTTGCTACTTCTAGTTCTTATCAGTTAGGAACTGCTCAAACTGGGACAGTTACTATTGGAGACACTGCGAGTTGCGGATTTTGTGATAGTAGTGATCCTAATAATCCTGAAACACGAATTTGCTCTTCAGGGCAACAAGGAGTTTGCGCTGTGGGAAGGCAGACTTGTTCAAATCTTCAGTGGGGTGCTTGCATGCCTGGAACTTCTTCTGCAGAGGTTTGCGGTGATAGTTTAGATAATAATTGCGACGGAAGTGTTGATGAGGGATGTAGTACCGGACCTACGAGTTCAAGCGGTTCAGGCAGTGGTGGAGGAGGGGGCGGGGGCGGTGGAGCTCCTACGATAACTACTTTAACTGCAGCAGGTTCAACTGCAAGCTTAGCCTCTGGACAGGTTTATAGACTTAAGATTCCTGGTGATACTAATATTTATGTATTAAAATTAGGATCATTAAAAGATATTGCTGGAGTAAAGACTGCGGATATTACTATAAGCGTGGGCACTTTTGTGAAAGCTACTGCTTCGTTGAAAGTCGGAGAGTCGTATAAGAGCAATTTAGATGGCGATAATGATTATGAAGCAATGATTGGCTTTGTATCTGCTTCGGGAACACGAGCCAGCTTTAGATTATCTCTTTTAAATGAGTTAGTTGGAGGAGCATCTGCAACACAATGCAGTGACGGAAGCGATAACGATGGAGACGGAAATAAAGATTATCCTGGTGATTCTGATTGTGAAAGCATTTTAGATAATGATGAATTCAGCAGTGAACAGAGCAGTTCTGGGGAAGGGCTTCCTGAAATTAGCGACGGAAGGAAAATTTTCGGGATTAATGCGCCAAGGTTTGTGCAGATAATAATATTCGCGGCATTGCTCTCGGCAATAGCTGTGGTGTTTATATTGATATGGAGAAATATGAAGAGGAAGAGGGATGCAGGGGATACTTTGAGCGAGATGGTTAATAAGGGAAAGAGTGATAACAAAATTTCTGACAACTCTAAAAGGTGGACTAATTTGTGGGGGCTGGGGAATTTGTTTAAGAGAGGGGATAAAGCAGAGACTTTAAGTTTTGATGGGGCGGGGAAGTTTCCTTTGAAGGCTGGGTTGAAGTGAGGTTTTGAATCGGGCAGATTATTCTTTAATACTTATTCTTAATAGAAATTATTCTGATTAAAAATCTTAACCGCAACAAGCTGCAGGAATTTAAACTTAGTTTAAGCATTAAATCTTGTTTCTTTAGCGTGGAGTAAAAACCCGAAGGGTTTTGTGATTTTTTGTTATAATAAAAATAAGGCAATTATTTGAACTGTGTTGAGAAAGTTATGTTGGGTAGTTTATTTGTTTCAACTGGGTTTAATACCCTGAGGCTCTGCCTCGTTCTTCCCAGTTGAAGGCTATAAAAATACCCCGACCCTTTGGGTCGGTTGGGATTTTTATTTTACAATTATGATAAGTTTAAATATTTGATGGATATGTATATTTTATGGTAAAAAGACACTTGTTTTTGTGTGTTCTTTTGATTTTGTTTTATGTGGGATTTGTTAATGCTATTAGTGAAAGCGATAGTTATGGCACTGGTAGTGGCTCTGTTCCTGTTGAGAATTTTGAGCTAAATGATGTTGGTATTAATTATGTATTAACTCCAACAAGGCTAATTTTTAACTTTGAGAATGATTATGCTTTGCAGCTTAGAAAAATTACAGATGATGAAGCTGTCTTTTTGGTTTTGAAGTTAGGAGAAGACGATGATGATATTTCTGATTTTTCTTATGAAGGGATTTATGTTTTGGGTGCCGAAGATGAAAGGAATATAGATGTTAATGAAGATGATATTGCAGATATTTATTTAAGGCTGAATGATATTGAGAAGAATGATGCAGGGCGTAAAACCGCTGATTTTTTTGTCAGATGGGTTGAAGAGGGAGCAGAAGTTTCTTTAAAAGACATTAATAGGATAAGAGATTTTTTTGATGAAGAGGAGTTGGAAGAATTGGAGAAGGTTTTTGGCAGTGGAAGCAGAAAAGTAAAAGAAATTGAATATAAAGAAATTGAAGAAATGGAGATTGAGGATGGCGAAGTTGGAGAAGTAGAAGAAATTGCTGAAGAAGATAATGGAACAAAAGAATTGACTGTAGAAAATTTAGGCAATAAGAGTTTTGATGGAGAGAGTGAGAGCAACAGAAGTTTGATTGAAATTATTACTGATTTAATTTGGTTGATATTTGGGGATAAAAATGGAAGAGGAGGATAAGAATAAAAATAGGCATTTGGTTTTGGGGGCGGTTTGGGGAGGGGTGGTTGGATTGCCGATAAGCTTATTTTTTTCGTTTTTACAAGACGTTTTATTTATGAAAATTACTTACTTTACTTTCATTTTATTATTTTTTATATTGTTAGGTAGTGTTATTGGATATCTAAAAAATTATAAAAACATAAAAGGATTTATATTTAGAGGGGTTTTTTATGGACTTTTTATAGGATCGATACCTTTAATCTTATTAACAGGGTATCGTGATGTAAATGTACAATTAATGATTTTGAGTGTGCTTTTTGCTCTGCTCTTTTTTATTATTTTTGGTGGTGTAGTAGGTTATTTAAATTATTATAGTAACAGGGCATCATTAATTTTAGGAATAATAGTCGGCATAGTTTTCGGGGTTATTATTTTAATGATCCCTAAGTTACATTACATTATATATCCTTTTTTTTATATGGATAAAATATTTAGAACCGCTGCAAATTGCGAAGAATGTTGGTTTATTGGATATTCTTTTTTGTTTTATTATATTTTTTTCTGGTCTGTTGTAGGAATAGCTATTTCAACTTTATTGAAAAGAATATGGGGGAAAAGAAAATTTCATTTATAGAAACAGATAAACTGGGCTTTATCTTTTGTATATTTGTAATAGTCTTATTTTCTTTATATTTTGTTTCTGCTCATCAACTTGAAGTAGAAAGAGGAGTTGTAATAGAGGGGTATTCTGTGATAAGAGATAATAGCAATCAATTTAAAATGTTTGTTGAGTATATCAATTTAGAAAACTCTACAATAGAATTAAAAAAAGTAAATTTTTATGATTTGAATAATATCCTTTTTGTAAAAAGAGAGATCTTTAATAAAGCTTTTTTTCCTAGTTACGATTTATTTGCTAAAGAACAAGAATTAAGGGATAAATTAACCATTTCTGAAAATAAAAATGATAAGGAATTGCTCAAGGAGTATAGTAAATTGCTTTTGGCAATAAATAAATCTATATTCTTTAAGGAGTTTACATTCAGTACAAACGAATTTTCCTTAATTCCTGAAATTGATGGGGATCATATAAAGTTAAAGGTCAGAGTTGAATTAGAAATAAATGGAAAGATAGAGTTTATTGAAGAAGAAAAAGATATTTTGATTTCAGAACCTTTGCCGTTGCCTCAAAATTCATTAATGCTAATATCAACTCAAAATATAACTAATTATTCTCCTTTTTTCAACAACTCAAATTTTTTTGATGATCCTTCTCAAGGAAGCTCCGGATGGTTTGTCGGAGACCAGCATGTACATACCAGCTATGGGTGGCATCTTGGAGAGATTTTCTTAATTTCTTCTACATTAAACAGCATGGTTAATTCAGCTATTTCAGCAGGTTTAGATTGGACTTTGATAACAGATCATAGTTTTGCAGTTACAACTCGGAATTTTAACGATGGGACTAATGAATGTAATAATCATACAACTTCTTCATTTGTTTGTTCATATGGTCAGGAAATGTCTGTAGGAGATAGTTGGGGCTTTCCTATTTGCGCATTAGAGAATAGTCATTATTTGACTTATTTTTCAACTTATGTTGACGGAAGATGCGGGATTGGATATTGTTCATGTCGCAATGAACAGAATGTGATCGATGAAACAAATAATGTTGGGGGGTTTGGTTTTATTGCACACCCCTATCAGGGAACAGATCCATTTATGAATGAGACTACAAGTTTTGATTGGGATAATTGGTTTGTTACCGGATATAGGGGAATAGAAATTCTAAGCGCAAGCGACGGAGTATGGGAGCCGGATGATACACAATCAAGAGATAGGTGGGATGAACTTTTAAGAGGTGAAACAAACCCACTGGATGGTTTTGTAGTTGGAATAGCTAATAGTGATGCGCATAGAACCGGCGAGCTTGGACATGCTTTTACATACTGCTATTTGGGAAGTTTGACAGGAACAAACATAAGAAACGCTTTAAGAGCGGGGAAGTGCACGTTGAGCAATGGACCCTTTTTGGAGTTTACGGTCCAGGGTTCAAGTGCGAAGATTGGTGAAAGAGCAAGTCTTTTGTCAGGTCAGAATGTTTTGAATATACAAGCGAGAAGCAATTCTCAATTTGGTGATATAAGTTTTATTAACGTAATTGTTGATGGAGTTTATGTTGATACATTTTCAACACCGACTGGACGAACTTATATTGGGCAAAAAACAATAAATTTAAGCCCTCAAAATAAATACATTCGCTTAGAAGTTTTTACTGCTAATGGTCAGAGAGCATTGACAAATCCGATTTGGCTTAGCGTGTCAAGCCAGTCATGTCAGTGTTCGTCGTGGAGCAGCGGCGTATGCGGGGCAGGACCTTGCGCAAGTGATGAGCGTCTTGAAACAAGAACATGTTCTCCTTTGGGGTGTGATGTTGAAACGCAGTGCGTGTTTGACCCGAGTTGTAATGATCCGGGACAGGGACAGTTAAGTAATTGCAATGAGCCAGGTTATGAGCAGTGCATTGAATACACATATGGCGACTGTGATGTTAGTTTAGCTATAAATAGATATAGCAATATAAATAATATTCAATGGGGTATGATAAACGGAGTTAATTCGCCTTATGTTGTCGGAGATTATAAGATTGGTTGGAAAGGTTTTAATGGAGCAAATGAAGTTTATTATGATATTAATCCAAATACATGCCAATATGGCGGTTGTTCTGGAAATACTATAGCTAGAGAAGGAATTATGGCCACGACAAGTGCGCCAGGTCTTGCGAATCATAAATTAATATTAGCTTATGATGATACCCCTAATTATGCTTGTTGGGTTTGGTTTAATTCGTTTTATCCCCACTATACAATGTATAGCGGTGAGAATCGTTCTATTTATGTTTTAAACTGCTACAATCACGCAGATTGCGGGCAGGGTTATTATTGCGATAAATTGGGGGGATGGCAGAGCTGGCAGTGTAGACAGAGTACGGGAGTTGGAGGGTCAAGCTGCACAGAACATTGGAATTGCGCATCAGGATATTGTGATAAAGATGGAATTGGTTTAGCAGATGATAATTGGTGTTTTACTCCAGTAAATACTTATTTTGACGGGCAGGAGCCAACTTATTGTGAGTTATCAACAAATCAAGGAAGCTCATTCTGCGACGAAAGATGGGTCGGAGATGATCTGAATTATTGTTCCGGAATTAGTTATTACGAGGAGGAATGCGGAAATATTTGTGGGCCTATTGATATAACAAATTTATTTGAATGCACTGATTCGGGATGTTCATGTCAGGAGTCATTATGTGACGGGAAAAGAACAGGAGAACCGATAAACACATGTTCATCACAGAGAACTTATTTTGCGGATAAATGCACTGCTACGGCAGGCGGAGAGGATAGAGATAATGTATGCAGGGCTTCAACATTTAGTTTGAGCTGCACTGCAGATATAGAATGCGACGGAGTAATTGCAGGAACGGGTTTTTGCAGTGTTGACTGCAGATATTCTCCTCCAAACAATCCGCCGATTATAACTTCAACGCCAATAACACAAGGTTTTGTTGGCTTGAATTATAGTTATCAAGTTGTTGCTGTTGATCCGGAGAATGATACTTTGAGTTATAGTTTGTTGCAGTCGCCTTTTGGGATGGCGATTAATTATTCTGGGAGAGTAAGTTGGGTGCCGAATGGGACAGGGGTTTATGAAATAAGAGTTGAAGTTTCAGACGGGATAAATAATATTGAGCAGAGGTGGAATTTGACAATTGTTGAGATGATGAATTGGAGCGATGACATTAGGTTAGTTGGTGGTTCTTATGTTTCTTATAGGCCATCAATTGCTGGAGACAGTCAAGGGAATATTCATGTTGTTTGGCAGGATAATAGGGTATCTGGGGCAAACTACGAGATTTATTATAAAAAACTAGACGGCAATTCAAATATTTTAATAGGTGATTTGAGGATTTCAAATTATTTGGGTCATTCCACAGATCCATCTGTCGCATCTGATGAACTAGGTAACATACATATAGTTTGGGAAGATACAAGACACGAACCTAATTATATAACCTGTTACTCCAATTGCAATCAAGAGATTTATTATAAAAAACTAAACGGTCAAGGTAATGTGTTGGTTAATGAAGAAAGAATAACCAATCAGATAAATTCCTCTTTAAAACCGCAAATATCTATTGGTTTGAATGGCAGTGTTAATATTGTATGGGCAGATAATAGAGATGGGAATTATAAGGTTTATTATGAGAAGTTAGATAATAATGGAAACACTTTGATTGATGATTTGAGATTGACAAATGATTCTGCTGCTTCTTTTTTGCCTTTAATAAAGTCAGATAACGAAGGAAACTTACATGTTATCTGGTACGATTATAGAGATGGAGCGAGAATATTTTATAAGAAATTGAATCAGAATGGTAATGTTTTGATTGATGATAGAAGAATCTCTAGTGTTTCTTATTATTCCTATTACCCTGACTTTTCTATTGATAATTTGGGACATATTCATGTTGTATGGGATAGTACTGTAGAAAATCTAAATAGAGAGATATTTTATAAGAAACTTGATAATAATGGAAACACGTTGATTGATGATTTGAGATTGACTTTTGATAATTCTTCTTCATGGAATCCTTCAGTAGCTTCTGATTCAACAGGAAATGTGCATGTCGTTTGGGAAGATAGCAGGAATGGAAATCTTGAGATATATTATACAAAGCTTGATAATAATGGAAACACTTTGGTGGATGATTTGAAACTGATTTTTAATAGCCCTATAAGGAATCCTTCTGTTTTAATTGGATTAAATAATAGTGTTCATATTGTTTGGGATGATTATAGGAATGGAGATGCTAATGTTTATTACAAGCGCTCACCACAATTTCCTCCAACTCCTCCAATAGTAACAATTTTCTCTCCCGTTAATCAAACATATAGCTCTACTAATGTGCGTTTGGAAGTAGGAGCAAATGAAGGGGTGTCAAGTTGGCGGTATTCTTTGAATGGCGGGTCTAATGTTAGTTTTGTGCCGAATGTGACTTTGGCTGCTGTTGAAGGGGGTAATAGTTTAGTGGTTTATGCTGAGGACTTTGTGGGTAATGTTGGGAGTGAGAGTGTTGTGTTTGAAGTTGACACTACGCCTCCGACGATAAATGTAATTTCTCCTGAAAACAAGAGTTATTCTACGAACAGAATTATTGTGGAGATTTCGGCGAATGACAGCCGTTTAGGCAGTGTTTGGTGGTTTAATGGAAGCCAGACAATTCCATACAATGGGCCTGCTTATCATAGTTTTACGGAAGGCGAGAATACAATACAAGTTTTTGCGAATGACACTCTTGGAAATTACAATGTAAAAAATGTCAGCTTTAGAGTTGTTTTGCCTGACTTAAGATTTAGAGGGACGCCGGGTTTGGGGCAGACGATATTCTTTGAACTGAATGATACAATTAATCCAAATACTCCTTACATATTGGCTTTGGCTTTCAATAATAACATAGGAATACCCTTGCCTGATGGAAGAGTGGTTCCATTAAATGCAGATCCCTTGCTTGATCTTTCCCTGTTTTATCCTTATGCAATCGGGCTGAATGGGAATCTTGGAATGTTAAATGCAACTGGCAGGGCGACAGCGATGTTTATAATACCAAACATTGAGATATTAAGGGGGATGGACCTTAAAGCTGCTTTTGTTACCTATGATCAGAACACGAGCATAATTTCAATATCAAATTCTGCAACAATAAGAGTGCAATGAAACTAAATAATAAAAGAAAAAGATGGTTAGGAGAAAGATGAAAAAAAGAAAATTAATTATTATTGTTTTATTTGTTGTTTTTGTTTTTTTGATAGTTGGATATTTATTTTTTCAGCTAAATGCTGGGAGGGGAAGCAATAATGAGCTATTAGAGCTAAAGATTAAGGAAATGTTAAGAGATACAAATAGAGTTGATGATAGTGACTTGACAGAACAGCAGCAGTTGGTTTTAGAAGAGTTGAGAGATATAGTCAAAGACGCTAAAACATAATACTTGCTATTAAATTAGTTAGTGCCTTAATTTCGGACTTTGCTGGGATAAAAATTTAGAGAAATTAAAAATCCGCAGCTTGTCGCGGGGATTTTTAAGCCTCCAACGGGGAAAAGAAAGATACAACTGCGGGAATTTAAACCCGGTTGGAGCATTAGACAATTATATAGTCAAGGACATTAAAAAATGAGCATTTGTGCCTTGACTATCAAGGGAAAAACATACATTTTTGTTCATTTATTTATGTTTTTCACTATATATCATTGTATTAATTGCATGACCGATATTATATTAGAGGGGTTATTTATTATGCAGTGCAGGGAGAATTTCAAAACAACTTCGTCTGCGATGAGGATTTAATTATTTCGTCAAAGTTTTTGCCGAAGAAATGAAGAATTGTGTTTGCTATGGGGGCGATTTGCTTGTTTATGTAGTGGTCGTAGTCTATTTTGTGTTTTAGCTTTTGAATTGGCTCGGGTCCTTCTGTGGTGATTAGGTATTCTATTAAACTTGATTCTATCTTATCTAACTTTCTTGCGGCTTTTACATGGGGAGGGGTTGTTTTTGTGTAATCTTCTGCGGATTTTCTTAATGACTTCCTGTAAATTAATTTGTCATCCAATTTGCCTGATAAGATTTCTTTTACATAACTCTTTATGAATGGAATGAATTCTTCTTTGTGGAAAACTTTGTTGAGGAGTTTTACCTGGAATTCCTGCGCGGCTTCTGTCCAATCGCCCCTTATTGCTTCCAAGCCGACGATTTGGATTTCTTCTTTTCCGTTTTTTTCTATTAGGCCTGCGTAGCGTTTTTTGGAGCCTGCTTCTGAACCGCGAGTTTTTGGCATGAGGAATGCAAGGTATTGCTTTTCAAACTGCAATTCAAGATAGGATTTTCTTTTGTAATTTTTTATTACATAATCGTCGTAGAATTTGTTTATATAGCTTTCAAGCTCTTTTCCTAACTGGTCTGCTTTTTCTTTTTGAAGGTTTGTTTCTACGAAAACTGAATCTGTGTCCATGTAAATTACTTTGTATCCTTTTTCTTGGATTTTTTTTGCTGTTAATTGAATAATCTGCTGGCCGAAATGAGTTATTGCGTTCGCCATTTGCAGAGAATAATAACGGCAGTTTGGCGACGCTAAAACGCCGAAGAATGAGTTCATTATTATTTTTATTGCATAGCTTGACAATTCTCTTTTTTCTTTTTTCGCTTTTTCTCTTGCATTGTGAAGTTTTTCTATTATTTCAGGGAGGATGCCGTTTTGGTTTTTGAAATATGCTTTGTTCGGAGATTCTATTGCTCCTTTTTCTTTTTTATCAATAAATGATGCGGGGTCTATGTTGAAGGTTTTGATTATTGAAGGATATAATGATTTAAAATCAAGGACAAGGACATTGTGAGATATTCCCGGGATTGATTCCATTACGTAGCCGCCTTTGATTCTTTCTTCTTTTGTAGTGTAATGAGTTGTCGGCGATGCCAGGCCTTTTTTGTTTGCTTCTCTTATATATAGGGAGTCAAAAGCCGCTATTGATGCTGTGAGCTTGTTTAAGGGAAGGCCTGTTAACGACGAGCGTTCTATTGCCAATTCTATTGTTTTTGTTTTTTCTAAAATGTCATAAGCAAGTTTGCAGTCCTGCAAGTTGTATTCCACTAATTTGCTTTTGTTTGAGTGAAATAGCTTCTCAATCTCGTCGTGTCTTTGCTTTCCCTTTATTAATTTTCCTTCCTGAAGAATTTTCTGCGAAACGCTTTCTAATGTGTATGATTCAAATTTTTTGTTTTTTATAGACGGAGCTTCCTGTATGAACGGGTCTTTTATTAAATTCAATCCGTCAAGAACCTGCCTGCCTGGAATTGATGCTGTAGACGAGCGGAAGAAATTTGATTCTATTTTCAGCCTCACATTTTCGTTTGTTCTGCCGAGGTCAAACGGGATATTGTGCTCTGCGAATTTTTTTGATAAATATGCGAGGTCAAAGTCTATGACGTGCCAGCCGGTGATTATGTCGGGGTCAAAATTGATTATTTCTTGTTTTAATTTTGAGAGAAGTTCTGCTTCGTTTGCACATGATACTGCATTGTTTACTTTGTCTTTTGAGATTATAAAGTTCTTAGAATAATTTTTTGAATACAAGCCGACGCAAAATAATGAGTTGTTTTTTTTGCTTGATTCTATGTCTAAGGAAAGGACTTTCAAATTTGGCGCGAAAATTGATGGTTTTATTTCAGGATTGTTGAATATGACATCAATTTTCTCCGACGGCTTTGATTCTGAATTGTCAGGTATTTCAATTGCATTGTATATATCGTTGTCAATCAAAAACCTTGTTGAAGGAGACAAATCTGCTTCGTAGGCTTCTACTTTTTTGTGAATTGCTTTATACAGCTTTGTTAAATCTGACTGGTTTTCTGCAGAGATTTTTGCAACCTTTTCCCCTTTGAAGTTTTTTAGATTTGTTTTTTCAAATTTGTAATTGCTTAATAATTTTTTTATTTTTTCCAAGTCTGATTCTTTTATATAAAAGTAAGGGGCGAATTCATGTATTGACGCGAAGGATTTTCCGTTTTCCAATCTGCCGAATAAATAGATGCATGTTTTTTCGTTTATGTTTTCGTGCGAGATTGAAACTATGTAGCCCTTCATGGTATTAGTTATTTAGGGGGATTAAAGAACTTTGCGTTTGATGGTTGGGGTGTTTAATGGAGCGTAAAGAGAAGTTTGCAAAAATCGGAAAACTTGCAAACTTCTCTAACAAGAACTTTGAAAAAACCCAATTATTCAAAGTTCTCTAAAGAATTTTATTTTTTTAGGGGCGGAGAAACTGGGAGCTATGCTGTTTTACATTATTTATGGTGTTTTTTAGATTATTGATTCTACTTAGCAGTGATTAATAGAAAGGTTTAAATAATGGGGATTTTATTAATTTTTATGGTTGAAAGAATAATTGGTGCTGATAATGTGGTTGTTGATCGTAGAAGCCGCAGAGAATTTGGCAATCAAATCGGAGAAAGAGAATATATTTTTATAAATGGGGTTGATGGGAATTCTTATCTTTTGAATATGGATACTATTCCTCTTGAGCATTGTTTAGGAATTTCTGAAGATTACAGCAATGTTGAGGTTTTGAGGATTACTAATAGAAATGTTGAGGGGGAAAAATTAGTTGGTTATAGAGGTGTGCCTGTTCAGGATGTTGATTTAATTAAAGAAGTAATTGGCGGTGTTGGGAGAGAGGAAGATGAGTGAGAGAGTTATTTATGAAAAGGAGATTTGGAATGGGCGGGCTCCTGAAACTTGGGAGGGTTTTGATAGGAGGTATGTTCTTGTTCAAGATAGATGGGTTAATTATTTAGTTGATATTGGGGGCGTTATAGCAAGGGAATTGACGTTAATGCATTCTGGCGGAGGAGATATTTCTTGTGGTATCGCTGAGGTGGTGAGGGTTTTGAGAGTTGAACAGTCAGAAGATGGGCAAAAATGTTTTAGGGTTGAGGATGTTGATAACATTATTCTGAGAGAGCGGTTAGGGGATAAGGCCTTCTGGGAAATTTGAAGATGGAAGATACAAATTATGTTGAGGTTAGTTTTGGTGGGAAAAATTATTATGTTGATAAAAGTAGCTTAGGCGGTAATCTTAGAGCTTATGAATTGGTAAATAAAGGGGATAATGGAATTGAGGCGGTTAAGGTTTTGGATAATGAAGTTATTGAGGGATTTTTGGAGAGAAGTTTTTTACAGAGACAAAGGGGAGGTTTTTTGAGATGAGAAATTTAGATTATGATGCTCTTGATAGGGAGAGAAGAAGCGCTTTGCAAGGAAGAGATGCTTTAAGATATTTTGAATTGTGCAATGCTTTAGGTGTGCCGCAGAGCGGAATTGAGGATTTGCACTTATATGAATTGGGAGATGCTGAAAATATTTTTGCTGAAAAGATGTTGCTTACCGCGACTGAAATGGATGGTGAGAAATATAGAAGGTTTTTAGCAGAAGCAAGAGATGTTTCTTCTGATTTGGGTGCAGGTTCTGATAGGAAAAGAGAATTATTGGAAAAGCATTTTCCGGGGAGATTCGGACGTGGAGGGGGACAAGATTTAGAGGCAAAAGATTATAGGTCTGCGCAGATTGGAGCTATTTTTAAGAAAATGAAAAGTTATGCTGAAAAAAGAAAATAAGAATTTTTATTAACTTAATTTTCCTTGATTTTTTATGGGATTGCAGATAGGCGAAATTATTCAGAGGAAGGAAGTCAGTTTTGGCGAGCTGAAAGGGAAGACAATAGCGGTTGATGCGTTTAATGCAATTTATCAGTTTTTGTCATCGGTGAGACAGCCGGACGGGACGCCTTTGATGGATTTTAAAGGGAGAGTTACTTCGCATTTGTCCGGTTTGTTTTATAGGAATATTGCTCTGCTTTCAGAGGGGATTTATTTGATTTATGTTTTTGACGGGGAATACCATGTTTTGAAAAATAGGACGCATGAAAAAAGACAGGAAGCAAAAGATACTGCCGAAGTTAAATTTAAGACTGCTTTGGAGGAGGAGGATATTGAAGAGATGGGGAAGTATGCTAAGGGGACGAGCAAACTTAATGACGAGATGATTAAAGAGAGCAAGGAGCTTTTGAGGGCGATGGGTGTTGCTGTTGTGCAGGCGCCGGGAGAGGGGGAGATGCAGGCGGCGGAATTGGTTAAGTCCGGGCAGGCGTATGCTGTTGGGAGCCAAGATTATGATGCATTAGTCGTCGGGGGAAACAGATTAATACAGAATTTAACTCTTGCACGAAAGAGAAAAGTTGCGAACGGAAGTTTTGTTTATATTGCGCCGGAGATGATTGATTATGAAAGTGTTATTAATCAGCTTGGGGTTACTGGGGACCAATTGATTTGCCTTGCAATTTTAGTGGGGACTGATTTTAATCCCGGCGGCGTTAAAGGCATTGGACCAAAAAAGGCACTTGATTTGGTAAAGAGAAAAAAATATCCTGTTTCTATTTTTGAAGAGGTTGAAGAGCGCTTTGGCGACGTTGGATTTAACTGGAAAGATGTTTTTGAAATTTTTAAAAAGCCGAATGTCAGCAAAGTTAAAGCGGAGTTTCCTAAATTTGACGAGGACAAAATTAGGGAAATTTTAGTTAAAGAGCATGATTTTTCTCCTGAAAGAATTGATAAGCAGATTGAGAATTTGAGGCAGATGAGGAAGAAGGGGGAGCAGAGGAAGTTGTTTTAGATTTCAGGATACTCTGTTTCATTATTTTCTCTTATTGCTTCTTGAATATCTTTTTTAGTCAATGTTTTTCTGCCTTTTATTATCATTTTTTGCTCCAGAACTTGTGCTAACTTATTTATTTCTTCTTTTATTTCTTTTTCTATCTGTTCCAGAGCTTTTGGAGATATTCTTCTTATTTTTCTGCTTTTTAGTATCCCAATCAGGTTTTTCTTTTTTATTAGCGTATTATCTAAATATGGTTTTTTTCTCATTTTTGATTAATGTATTAATAGATATTTCCTTTCAAAATTTATTTTGTGGTACATGAAGAATTTTTCAAATATGCTGTCTGACTCAGGAGGTATTGTAAATACCTGATTTGAAAGCCATTCTCCTTTGTATTTTTCCACGATGCCCTTTTCTTTTTTGGACCCCCTTAAATTCCGAACTATCATTACTTTTTTTGAATTATTTAAGTTATTTAATTTATAAATATAAATGACATTGGGTTTGAATTTTAATCTTTCTGCCAGGTATTTGTTATTCTTTAAACTATATCCTTCTCTTAGCAATGTTGTGGCTAAAGATGGAATATTTGTAAAAAACTCTTCCGGACTAATTACACTTACGTGAAATCCATTAAGATTATACTTATTTTTTTCGTTTGTTATTATTGCAATGTCTATATCTTTTGGAAGAGCCTTACCTTTGAGAGATGAACCGAAAATTACCACATCAATTATTTTAGGATTTTTTAAAATTGGTTTTAGTTTACTTTTTATTTTATGCAAGCTTTCTGAGTGCATCTGTTGTTTTTTGCAAATTATGAGCATCCTCCTTTGTGAGCTTTAAATTATAGGACTCTCGGTATAATTTAAAAAGTGAAATTATTTGCAGAGAAATGTCATTAAAATGTTTTTTTAATAAATCAAATCTTTCGTTATGGTTTTTTGGGAAGATTCTTATCTTTTTATAAATTAAATAATCGCAGATATTTGAAATTGCTCTGAAATAGTTGGCAACTGCTACATTCCATTTGCTTTTTTTTAGCGCGTCTTCTGCTGTTTCAATAAAGTCATCAGCATTTTCTAATAGCTCTTCCATTAACGTATTAGAGGATTATCTTATTTATAAGGTTTCTGGTTAATGTGTTAATTTGGTTAGGTTTTCTTTTTGAGAAGGAAATGTTCTGATGAGGGCTTATTAGGTTACACTTGAGTGTAACATTTGGACTTGGGGTGTTACGTTTGGGTGTAACGCTTTTTTTGTTGGATTTTGAGGGTTTGAATTTTAAGGTGCGGGGGATTTTGAGGCGTTTTGGGCGGGTTTTTGAGCGTAAATGAGATTTATAGGTTAACTATTTAGTTAATACAAAATAGAAAAGTTTAAATCCTGCTATTTGGGAGTTATGTAATGGGATTTGTTGGTGGAGCATTTAGAAAAGGAATTAATTTAGTTAATATAGTTACTGGAGGAAATTGGACTTCCCGCTTTACTGCTGTTGGGGGTGGCGCAGGTTTAGCAACAGGCGTTTTTATGTCGCAATATGACAGTAATTATAATAACCCTTTTTTTTATGTTGCTTCAACACTTGCAGCGGCTGCTATTGGGTCTATGTTTGGAAAAGGTATAGATAAGGATATAGAATCAAAAAGGGTAGATGAAGCAGATGAAAAAGTAGCTAAAAGTGTTGCAAACATAGTATATAAAAAACTTGAAGAAAAGGTAAATGGCTATTTGGCTCAACAAAGAACTGGGTTGGAGGAAGTTAGGGCAACTTATGAGACAAGATTTGCTGAAATGCAGCAGGCAATTAAGAGTTTTATTGAAACAGCCGGGCAGGGGCAACGGGCTATAGAAGAAAATCTTGATTGTTTGGCTGGGTCACTTGGTGAAACTAAAAAATTAATTTTAGGTTATGAACAAAAATATCAAGAACTATTTGAGAGAATAGAAGGAATTGGGAATGTTGGCGAGGTTGATAGAAAGTTAGAGGATGTTTATTCGCAGATTAGTGGTTCTTTAGAAAGTATTAAATCTTCTATTGCGGAGGGGAATAGTCTTTACAGGGAATTGAATAAAGGATTGGAAGGTTATCATGAGGGCATTGCGGAATTATCAGATTTAGTAAGAAAAATTGATGAGGGGATGGGGAGGAGGGAGGAAAGGATTAGAGAAGGAATTGAAGATTTAATTAAGAAGTATGATGAGGTGACTGGTAGATTATTTGAGGAACTTAAATCTGTTAAAGAAAGTATTGGTTTAGAGCAATCAGGAGGTTCTTTAAGATATGAAGAAATATCCCAGAGATTGGAAGCTTTTGAAGGGGCTATTGCGTGGTTGAAAGAAAACCAGAGAGGGATAGTAAAATCTGCTGAAGAAGCTTTTGATTTTGTGAGAGGTAGATTTGGAGAATTGACTCCTGTTGTAGATATGGTTAAAAGTTTGGAAGAAAGACTTCAAGGAGTTGCTGATTCATTAGGGGGAGTTAATGAAAATATTGGTGGAATTAGAACGGAATTGTCTGGGGTAAGACTTACTGAAGGATTTTCTGAAGAAGTTACGCAAGGTTATAAAATATTAGAGGATAGAATTGGAGAATTTGGTAAAAGATTAGATGATTTAGTGGGTGTGATTCATGGTTCTGGAGAAATTCAAATAGATTATGAAAAGATTAGACAACTTGTTATGGAAGGACAGGAAGATATTAGACGAGAGTTTGTTGGATTTAATGAGCAATTAAAAGATGTTAGAGAGATGATTAGGGGAGCTGTTGAGCCGTTTGAGGAAGATTTGGGGGAGGTGGGAGTTGGGGATCCTTTAAATTTGGTGAGAATAGCAGAAACTCCAAGCGCGCCCAAAGTTCGACGTAAAATTTCTTTTAGGGGCATTAGCAAAATTAAAGATAAATTAAAGGGGGATTATATTCTTCCGGCTTTAGGTTGCGGAGCTTTTTCTTCTGCGGCAACTTATGATTTATCTGGAGATAATTTATTTTTAAGTATTCTTGCGGGGTTGTTTGGTTTTTCTCTCGGGGCATTTATCTGGAAAAAAACAGATATTGTCTAATTAACGTCATCTACCCTGTTAGGTTTTTTCTGCGGGATTGTAAAATAAATATCTAAAAAAAATTAAGGTCTATAAACTTGTAAAATGTCGTCTGCATTTAGAAATAATAATAATAAGTAAAGCTAATAAAAGTCAAAACCAAAATGGGCAAAAAAAAGTTTAGATAAAATGTTTAAGGGACGATAAGTTTACAGCGCAAAAAAGAAACATTTATAAATAACAAAATTATCTAATAGTTTATGAATTCAAAAAGAGTGCTGGGGATTTTGTTTCTTGGAATTTTGATGATTAGTTTTTTAAGTGGATTTGTTAATGCGCAAACCCCAGCTGAAAAAACCCCGGTTGGAAAGTTTTTTGATAATGTTTGGTCAAGCTGGACAGCTGGGGAAGGAATTCCTCCTTTAGTTGCTAAAGTTTTATTTTGGTTTGTTATTGTTTTATTGATTTATTCAATATCCAATATGTTTCCGGGTTTAAGTGGTACTGAGACGGGAATAACCTCTCTTAGATGGGTTTTATCAATAATTGTTGGTTTCTTGGGAACAGCTTATCTTACACCTGAATTTATTTTTGCTTTGATTACTGAATATTCTGCAATGGGGTTTGCGCTTGGCGCGGTGTTGCCTTTAATGGCCTTGATATTTTTTAGTTATAGTATAGTGAGTAATACGAACATAGGAAATCTCTTTGTAAAAAGATTGGTTATTTCTTTGTTATGGGTTGCATTTGGCATTTATATATTGTTCAGAATAATAGAAATTGGTTCATTAGATGTAGGTGTTGTTTCTGGGACTGTATCTGTAGCACACTGGATTATTTTAGGCATTGTTTTTATATTCGTGGTGTTTAGCCGGAGAATTATTAGATTGGTTATGAAAGGGGAGATGGAGGCTTTGACTGAAAATGCAAAACAGGCTTATAGTAGAGCAGGTGAGTCTCTTCGTAGGCTTGAAAATCTTCAGCAAGATATGGAAACTACCCACAAGCTTAAACAAAAAAGAAATTAAGAAAATTCTTAGTTTGTAAAATCATGTATTCAATTATTTTTGAAAAGAGGGCATTGGACTTTCTCAATAAACTTGAAAGAGGTTGAGAGAAAAATTTAGGGATGATAACTTTGGTTATATAACTTAGATTATATAAGAGATATCAGAAAGATTTATAAACATCTGTTTGTTTTATAACAATATGGTTGAGAAAATAACAAAATGGTTATATTTAGAACCATTGCTTTTTAAAGACTGGGTACATTTGGCAGAGATTTCTAAGAAAATCAGCAAAAACCATAGCGTTGCGAGGCAGTATTTGAATTATTTTGAAAAGAAAGGCATTATAATGAAGCAAAATATTGGGAGAATGACAATGTATAAATTAAATATGAAATACCCTTTGATTGTTGATATTATTTCTTTAGTTGAGAAGGAAAGATTGATTGATAAGTCAAGAGACATTTTGTTAAAAGAGTTTTTAGGATTTGTTCACGGAAATTTTAATAATTGCTTATTGATATTTGGTTCTTTTGTTGAAAACCCTGAGACTGCAAAGGATATTGATTTATTAGCTCTTGGAAACATTGATAAAAACAAATTTAAAGAAATTGAAAGAAAATTAAATAGAAAAATTCACTTAATTAATATTAATAAATTGAATGAGGTTAGTGATGCTTTAAAAGAAGAAGTAAGAAAGAAACATTTAATTATTCAAGGGGTTGAGGAAATAGTAAAATGGCTAATTTAAATTGGTGTAAACGGCAGAAAAATGGAATTAGAATTATTGAGCCGAATGAAAATCTTTCCGATGAATACTTAAAATATGCTGAAGAAACTTTGCTTATTTTAAAAGAAATTGATGGTAAATCAAATATGTGGCTAGCTACTTCTAAATACTATTTTGAATATTTTTGTTTTTATTCTATATTAATGAAACTTGGAATAAAATGCGAAATTCACGATTGTACTATTGAGTTATGTAGATTCTTAGAAAAGGAAGAAATTTTGTTTGATGATTTTACAGCAACTTTAGAAAAAGACAAAGAATTAAGAATAGAGAACCAATATTATTTGAAGAACACAAAGGTTGAGATTGATTATGATGAGCTTACTAATTTTTTATTGAAAACTAAAGAAGTTTTAAATAATTTGGATTATGATTTAATTAATAAAATAAGGGGAGAAATGAATGAGAAATAAAAAAATAACTTTTGCATTTTTTGTTGCATTTATTTACTTAATTAGTTTTGCTTTTGCAATAGATGCAGGGAATATTCAGGGCGAATTGCAGGATAAGATTGGAGATTTGGAGAAGAATGTTTCAAAGGCGAGGGAATTCACAGAGAAAGACAAGTGGACATTTATCAAAGAGCAGTGGCAGGGAATTTTGCTGAAGAATAAATATATTGCCGGAGTTAATGGATTTTTTACGAAGATAGATATTGTTTTTGTGGTTTTGTTTGCTCATAAGTGGGAGCTTTCTGTTGAGATGTTTTTTGTATTTATGCTCTGGATTTTTACATTTTTATTTTTAAAAGTAAATATGTTTTTCTTGAATGTTAATTGGGAGAAATGGGTTACTGCTTTTTTAGGGGTTCTTGCCTTGGCTCACTTGAAGGTATTTAATAAATTGTCAGAGGGAATGTTTAAAATTGTTTTTTACAAAGATGCTGTTTTGTGGAAGACTTTTGTATTTGTCGGATTTTTTGTTCTTTTTGTTCTATATTATAAGTTGGGGGGGGTTATTGAGAAGTGGCAGAAGAAGAGGAAGGAGAAGAAAGAAAAAGAAAAGTTAGAAAATAGAGTAGGGAGGACTGAAGAGTTTCAAAAGGGGGTTAAGAGCGGAATTAAAGAACCTTAAATTTCTAAGAATCTCTATTCTTTTTTGACCAACTAAACCATTTTCTTAATGAACTTAAGAACCCAAGCTCTGTTCCTACTTCCATACCTTCTTGCTGGGCTTGCGATTTTTTTGCTTTATTTTCTATTGGTTGAATTATGAATCTTTTTATTAATATAGAAATTATAATTATTATAATAAAGAATGATGAAACCTTTCCAAGTTCCCATTCTTCCAAGAATTTAAAGAAAGAAGTGAATCCAAAAAAGAAGTCCGATAAGGATTTTACTGTTCCTGTAACTCCGAAAATAATTGTTAATGTGAAAGCCATAAGCCAAACGATTGTTTCTTTAAACATGTGCATAGTTCTGATTACTTCAATAGTGAATAGAAACAGAATAATCCAAATTGAGATTAGGATTATTAGTTTGGAAAGAGATATTTCAGTATCGCTTTTTATTCCGAAAACAATTCTTGCCGGAATTTGCCAGTTTTCAGGGATGTTTATTTCAGATTCTAATTTTTCATCTATTTTTGGAGTTGGTTTTTCTAATCTTTCTCTTAATGCTGCAGGAATTGTTGTCGTTGGGGGAGTCGTAGTTGAAGAGGGGGTTGTTGTGGTTGGCGTGGTTGGGGTATTGGTTGTAGTTGATGGAGCTGCAGTCGGTGGAGTTGTTGGGGATGTTGGGTCTTGCGACGCGACTATTGGGAATGCTAAGATAATTAATAGTAGGATTAAAATTGCACCTGCTTTTTTCATGTTTGTAATAATCTTGGAAGAGATATAAATGTTTTCTTTGGGCTGTTTTTACAAGAAGAGGTTTTCTTTTTGGCGAGGCTTCTAATTCAATCACTATTATTAATATAAATTAATTTGGTTAGGGTTTTTTCTTTAAAATATTTCTAAACAAGGATAATTTTGGGTTAATGAAACTTGCAGAGTTGCAATTAAGAAATGTTTATAAACTATTTTAACTCTGAAATGTCAAGATGAATTCAAAAAGAGTGCTGGGGATTTTTGGGATTTTGGTTTTGGGGGTTTTTATGATTGGGATGCTGGCGGGGGTGGTGGGGGCACAAACTGATGATGTAGTTGCAGGCACTAATAAAGTTTTAAATGATATTATAGGGGTTTTAGAGCCCGTCACAAAATGGATTATTGGAGACACCGGCGGAGAGAGCGATTTGCTATTTGCAAAACTTTTATTGTTAATAATTATTGTTGCTGTTATTTGGTATCCATTGAGTTCTTTCCCAGGTTTAGGCGGTAATGGGGCATTGGTTTTTGTTATTTCTTTGGCTGTTGGTTTATTGGGAGTCAGATTTTTGAAGAAGGATATAATTGCTGCTGTTACCTTACCTTATAGTGCTTTTGCAGTTGCTCTTACGGCTTTGATCCCCTTGGTATTATATTTTGTTTGGATTGAAAGAGGATTGCAAGGTAGTCCTACTTTGAGAAAAGTTGCTTGGATTTTTGCGGCAGTTATTTTTGTTGGATTATTTATTGCGAGATATGAAGAGATTAAGGCATTGACTCCCCTTAATGCATTAGTTCCTGTCTGGTATTACTTAATTGCTGCTGGATTATGTATTATATTTTTGTTTGCTGATAAGACAATTCAGAGAACTTGGGTAAAGGCGCAACGAGAGGAAGCTAATGAACTATTGAGGATATCAAGGCAAGGAGAATTTGTGGAAGAATATGATAAAATAATTGAAAGATTTAGCAGTAATCACCTCACTAAAGATGAAGCAAATACGTTGATTAAGAATATTAAAAAGAAAGCGGTTGCTTACAGGGTAAATAAAAAAATATTTAAGGAGATTTAATAATAATTATTTACTGATTGGTTTTTGTGTTAATAAAATTAGTTTTCAATAACATTTATTAATTCTCTTTTTTTATATAATACATGAGTGTGAGAAAAATATTTGAGCTTGTTTTTGTTTTGGTGTAAATTATTTTTGGATAAAAATATTTTGAAGAGAGGTTTATTTATTCGTTTCCAACGGAAACGAATAAGTGCATTATTTGTTTCCTTCAAATAAATAGCTTGACGAAAAGTTTAAATAATCTACCTCTATATACTTATGTATATGGAGACAACAATAAGATTAAACCAAGCAACAAAAACAGAACTTGATCAGTTTAAACAATATAAAAGTGAGAGCTACGATGAATTAGTTAGAAAACTAATTTATTTGGCAAAGATGTGTGAGAAAAAGCCTAAACTTAGCCAGCAGACAATTATTGAGATAAGAGAAGCGAGAGAAAGGATTAAAAAAGGCGAGTTCTATACAGAAGAAGAAGCCAAGAAAATTCTTGGTTTGTAAAAATATGTACTCAGTTATTTTTGAAAAGAGGGCATTGGATTTTCTTAATAAACTTGATAGAGAGTTAAAGGGAAGAATTTGGAAAAAGCTTCAGCAATGTAAGGCATTGTGAAATAATAAAGTGAACTTTTATATACGAAGTTTACTTTGATTTTTCATGAAAGAAGGAGACAACAAACAAATTCTCAAAGTGATTAGCAAACTAAACGAGTTTCAAACTCGTTGGTATGCTGCAAGAGAAGCAGAATCATACGGGCGCGGAGGAATAAAAAGGATGCATGAAATCACAGGGCTGTCGCGCACAACAATTATCAAAGGAATAAAAGAACTTAAGAATAAGAATTTAAGGATTAATAAAAGAGTAAGAAAAGTTGGAGGCGGAAGAAAAAAGATAGAGGAAAACAATCCGAAGCTAATCATCTCTCTAAAAAAAATTTTAGATGTGAGTACTGCTGGAAATCCAATGAGTTTTATGAAGTGGACCAATAAGTCGCTTCGCAAAATAGAGGAAGAACTTAAAAGAATGGGGCACGATATTAGTTATAGGACTATTGGGACCAGATTAAAAAAAATGGGATATTCGCAGCAAATAAACAAAAAATCTTTTGAGGGAAGTTCACATCCTGAAAGAGATGAACAGTTTTGCTACATCAATGATACTGTAAAAAACTTTGTTAGCAAAAGACAGCCAGTTATCTCGGTTGATACAAAAAAGAAGGAGCTCGTCGGTAATTTCAAAAATTCTGGCCAAGTTTGGACTAAAAATGGGCAAGCAGAACATGTTAATGCGTATGATTTTCCAAGTTTTGCCAAAGGCAAAGCAGTCCCATATGGCGCTTATGACATAAATCTTAACAAAGGATTTGTTAATGTGGGAATCAGCAGCGACACTGCAGAGTTTGCAGTTGAAAGTATCAGGCAGTGGTGGAAACAACTTGGAAAAAAGCATTACCCAAAAGCCAAAGAATTGCTGATAACAGCAGATTCCGGAGGTAGCAATGGATACCGAAATCGAGGATGGAAATATTTTTTAAACAAATTAGCTAAAGAAATGAAACTAAAAATCACTGTTCTCCATTTTCCTCCAGCAACAAGCAAGTGGAACAAAATTGAGCACAGGATGTTTTCATTTATCAGCATGAATTGGAAAGGAAAACCTCTCACAGATTGGGAAGTTATAATTAATTTCATAAAGAATACAACCACTAAAAAAGGATTGAAAATATTCGCACGACTTGATAAGAAAAAATATGAAAAGGGAAAAAAGTTTTCTGATGAAGAAATGGAAAGAATAAAAATAGAACATCATGAATTCCATCCTGAATGGAATTATACAATAAAATAAGTTCAAGTTATTTATTCAAGAGCCCTAATAGTCAACCAATAAAAATAACCGAAGAACTTAATTGGTTGACTATACTTACAAATCAAAATGTGTTTTTCAGAGATATAATCTTTATAAACATGGCTTGTTCTTGATTGTTATGGTGAAAGAGAAAACTAAAGAGGGCGAGGAAGGCGGGGAAAGTGAGACTGTTGAGGAGGCGAAACTTACTGATATTCCGGGGATTGGGCCGGGGATTGCTTCTAAATTGGAGGCGGCGGGGATTTATGATTTGATGGGGCTTGCGGTTATGTCGCCGCCGGCGCTTTCTGAATTGGCGGGTGTTGGCGAAGCTGTTGCGAGGAAGGCGATTCAGGCGGCGCGCAGTATGATGAAACTTGGTTTTATTGACGGGGCAGAGTTTGCAAAGCAGAGAGAGAATATTGGGTTTATTACTACGGGAAGCAAAAATCTTGACGCGCTTTTGGGAGGGAAAGGCATTGAGGCATGCGCGATGACTGAAGCTTACGGAGCTTTTTCAAGCGGGAAAAGCCAGCTTGCTTTTTCACTTGCAGTTAATGTGCAGCTGCCTAAAGAACAGGGCGGGCTGAATGGGAAGGCAGTTTTTATAGATACAGAGGGGACTTTTTCTCCGTCGAGGATAAGACAAATTGCAGATGGCTTGGGCGCAAGTCCTGAAAAGGTTTTAAAAAATATTTTGGTTGCAAGAGCTTTTAATGCAGATCATCAGATTTTATTGGTTGACAAAATTACTGAATTAATAAAGGAGCAAGATGAGCCGATAAAATTGGTTATTGTTGATTCTTTGACTGCGCATTTTAGGGCGGAGTTTTCGGGGAGGGGGCAATTGGCAGACAGGCAGCAGAAATTAAATAGGTATTTGCATCAATTGACAAAACTTGCTGAACAGCATAAACTTGCGATTTATGTTACAAATCAAGTTATTTCAAATCCGGCGATGATGTTTGGGGATCCGACGACGCATGTTGGGGGGAATATTGTGGGGCATGCTGCGAAAGTAAGATTATATTTAAGAAAGGGGAAGCAGGGAAGCAGGGTTGCGAAAATGATTGATGCCCCTAATCTGCCGGAAAATGAATGCCAGTTTTGGGTGACAGAGCAAGGGGTTAAGGACGAGAGTTAGTTTTGGGGGAATTTGTGATTTTGTTAAGTTGGATTGGATGGGCAATGGGGAGTTAGCTTAAATTAATTTTGTTGGAGATTATTATTTTGGGAGAGTTTATGGGGGTTTTAGGAAATAATCTGATGTTTGTTGAGAATCTCTTATTTTAAAATTGCAGTCGTATTTATGGGAATTTTTCAGGGTAATCCTGAAACAAAAACAAATCAGATAATTTAAAAATTCAATAATCTTTAAGATTTAATGAAAAAGTGGCGTAATGTTAAAATAAGTCATATTGTCTTATTTGTCTTTTTATTTATCTCATTGTTGGGAGCATTTACTTTAACTGGGAAGTTTAAATTATCTCCTTCATTAGATATGCAGAACCAAGAGGAATTAGTAGAAGAGAATGGTGAAGGACATCCAGCGTTTAAAGATAATGAGATCATTGTTGAATTAGAAGAAGATACGGATCCTGAACTTATGCGCAACTTGTTAATTGAGTCAGGAATTGAAGTTATCGATTATCTTCGTTTGGCTCCTCAAAATTCTTATTTTAATTTTTATACATTTAAGGTTTCTCCGGGAGATGCTAAAGATGCTTCTTATCTTTTAAGTTTATTTGAAGGCGTTGTATCTGCAAATCCTGTTTCTATTTATTACATTATGCAGTCTCCGACTCCATCTGGAACCCTACCTTCAACTTTGAAGGATGTTAATGTTAATGACCCTTATTATGATAGACAATGGTATCATGAAAAAATTAGTTCAGAGCAAGCATGGGATCAGACTATAGGTGATAAGTCTGTAACTATCGCTATTATTGATACAGGTGTTGACTGGCAACATGAAGACCTTGAGGAAAATATATGGAGAAATGAAGGAGAAATAGAAGGTAATGGAATTGATGATGACGGAAATGGATTTATTGATGATGTTAGAGGATGGGATTTTGTTGATGAACAGTATAGATCGAACCAATGTTATCCTGGAGAGGACTGTGTGCAAAAGGATAATGATCCTGATGACTTTCACGGACATGGGACTCATGTTGCAGGTATTGCTGCAGCGAGAGGATTTAATGGAAAAGGGGTTATAGGATCTTGTCCAAGATGTGCTATTCTGCCCTTAAGGGCAGGTGCTTCTTATGACTCTCATGCAATGATTGGAGCATATGGGAGATTATTTGAAAGTGCAATTTTTGAATCAATTATCTACGCTGCAGATAATGGAGCAGATATTATTTCAATGAGTTTTGGAGGAAGAGAAAGTTATGCGCTTAGGCATGCTCTTGAGTACGCTTATGAAAAAAATATAATTCTCGTCGCAGCTGCTGGAAAGGATTGTACTCCAAATACAGGTTATGAGTATTGTCTTGCGTATCCGCTTTATCCAGCTGCTTACCCCTTTGTTATTGCTGTTAGTGCAACCGATGAACAAGATAAAAAGATTGAAATTAGCAATGATGGTGGATGGATTGATGTAGCTGCTCCTGGCATGAATATTTTCTCTACTACTGTTTCTGGAGTTACATGGGGTTGTTCTGACCAAACAAGTGGATTAGGTTATGGACTATGTAGCGGAACTTCAACTTCTGCGCCATTGGTTTCTGGGTTAATTGGTTTAGCACTTTCAAAATCCCCTGATTTAGTTTCTCCATCTCTTGGTCATTTTTATAATCAAAATCGTGTAAGAACTCTCGTGAGGAATTCTGTTGATTTAATTCAAGAAGAAAATTTTATAGGTACTGGACGAATAAATGCCTTGAAACTTGTTTCAAAATCTGGGGCAACACCAATAAATATTATTCAACCTCAATTAAGCTCTTTACCTTCAACAGAAGTTGAAATTAGGGGGGATGTGTTTTCTGTGGAAAATACAAATAATCCTCTCAAAATAGAAGTATTCTTTGGACAAGGAGCGTATCCTCTCCCTGAAGATTGGGTTAAGATATATGAATTAAGTAATGTTAATTATTATGTTGGAGGCAGTTATCCTATAACCACTTGGATACCTTATACTTATAATATTCAAAGTGGTGTTTACTCCATTCTTTTACGCACTACTGATTCAAAGGGGAGAATATGGGAAGATAAAAAACCCTTTATGATTGATAGTGCATTAGTTTGGAAGAAACCTCTTTTAAGTTTTAATGGCAATATTCTTTACAAGTTTTCACAACCGCTTTTAGTTGACGTGAACAATGATCAATTTGGCGAAGTAGTTATACTTGGACGCGATGGTAATTCGGAGAATTATGAACTTCATGTAATTGATTATAATGGGGATAGCTTGCCTAACTTCCCTATAAGATTTACGTCAAGTTGGACTTTAACTAATACCCCCGCTTCTGCTGACATCGACAACGATGGGGATATTGAATTTGTTTTCACGTCAGTAAATAATGACAATAAACTTCTTGTCCATGCTTACAACTCTTTAGGAAATGTAAAACCTGGATGGCCGGTTGTTTTAGGAGAGATGACCTCAAAATCTTCTCCTGTAATTGCAAATATAGATGGGGGGAATGATTTGGAAATAATAATTGTTACGATGAATAAAAATTCCATACAATGTGATAGCTCAAATAGAGTTTATGTGTTTAAATTTGATGGAACAATATTGAATGGTTGGCCTCAACAAACAACTTGTCCTGTCCATGGAACTCCTGCTGTTGGAGATGTTAATGGTGATGGTAAAAAGGATATTGTAGTATCTACATTTCGTTGGAATCCCGGAACATTAGGAAGAGCATTTATATTTGAGTCTGATGGGAATCTTCTTAGGGGGTGGCCAAATAGTATTGGAGGATATTACTATTCGCCGATTCTTGCAGATTTGAATAGGGATGGAAAACTTGATATTATCTTAGGAGATAATGGGGATAGATTAAACGCGCGAGATTACAGAGATAATAATTTAGCTGGTTGGCCGATTAGAAATATTGATATGAAATCTGAATTTCCTGTTGTTGGAAACCTTGATAGTGATGTTGCTCTGGAACTTTCTTTTATTTATAGTTATGAAATTTATCGCGATCAATATGATTCATTGGATATAATTAATCATGACGGGAGCAGGTTGACTAATGAACCCCCATTTGTTTTAGGTCCTGCTTCACCTTATAATTATGGACTACCTTTACTTGTTTCGGATATATTAAGATCTCCTGCAAAAGAGATTTATGGATCATATGGTAGGTCTCTTTATGGTGCTATAAACACTCTTCAGCCAATTACAACCGAAGGTTTTCCAAGAGTTGTAGGGTCAGAATTTCTCGGAAAACAAGTGAAATTTGTGATAGGAGATATTAATAACAATGATAAAAGAGACATTATTGCTTATGAAGGTAATGGTCCTATTTATCTTTTTGATTTTTCAAGTAGGTTCGTTGTTCAGAATGACGATTGGCCAATGTGGCGACACGATGCGCAGAATACAGGAGCTTATTTATTATAGATTAGGTATATACTTTGTCTTTAGAGATCATTAACAAATTTTATGGATTTCTAAAGACTTATAAAATAGTTTTTTCTTGTATTTTTGTTCCCGTAGTTTAACGGATAGAATTTTTCCTTGCGGAGGAAAAGATCGGAGTTCAATTCTCCGCGGGGACGTTTTTATAGGATGATTTTTTCTATTTCAGCAATTCCTCGGAAATCTTTATCTTTTGTTATTAAAACTGCATTGTTTTCTTGGGTTTGTGCAGCAATAAATAAATCTGGAAGAGGAAATTCATATTTTTGCCTTAATGCGACGAGATTTTTTACAGTATTTTTTGTTGTTTGGAGAGTTTCAAATAATTCTATAAATGCAAGGGCTTTTTCTTTATTTTTATCTGATTTTTTTGAAATGCCTTCCAAAAATTCAAAATAGGTCATAAAGCTTATTTTAGGCGGCGTTTTATGCTGTTTTTTTAATTCTTCTAATTTAGCAATTACCTGCTTGTTTCCTCTTTCAATTTCAATAATTATAGACGTATCAAGTATTAGCATTTCTCACCCAACTTTCTTTTCTTAATCTTTTTGTTATTTTATGCATTTCTTCGGCTTCTTTATTGCTCAAAATTTTTCCACTATATAGAATCTTGTTCCACGCATTTTCTATATCTTTTTCGTAACTATCTATCATTTCTTCTACCAATCTGCCCATGGGCATTTTATTCTTTACCGCTAAAACTTTAAGTTTCATCCACTTTTCATTGCTTATTCCTTTGATTGTTTTTATTTCCATTAGGGATTATAGTAATACTGGTATTTAAGTTTTACTATTTTAGTTTTGTTAGGGCAGTGCACCAGATAAAGAGAGTTAATAGAAGCAGTTTATCATACTTTATCTTCTTTATTTAATTAAAAAGAAATCTATATTTTTAAATAAGTCATTTTAGAGCTATTTTATCGTCTATAAATTTGAGTCATAAACCTTCTTTTTGAGGTTCACTCTCATATACTAATGAATTTCATCTTGGGCAAACCAGAGCGAGATTTCTCTTTGCGCGGTTTCTATTGAATCTGAAGCGTGGACGAGGTTTCTTAGGACGCGGTTTTGTGCGTCGGCGATTGCGTAGGATTCTGTTGATGCAAAGTCTCCCCGGATTGTTCCGGGTGCTGCTTGTTTCGGTTCGGTTGAGCCAATTATTTTTCTAACGAGCTCTATTGAATGATTCCCTTCAATTACAATTGCTATAACAGGGCCTTCGGTCAGGAAATTGATGTTCCATTGTTGTATTGTTTTTCCAAGGTCCATCGGGGTTTTATGCTTCATTGTCCTGCTTTCTTTTTCGCATGCGGCTTTTGTTTTTTCAAAAACGCTTTTCGCCCAGGTTTCATCAAGGAAGTAGTGGTTTTTTGCTAATTTCTCGTCGGCTTTTAGCATTTTTATTGCTTTTATTTTTAAGCCAGCGTCTTCAAATCTTGAGATTATTTTTCCGGCTAAATTTCTTGCTACTCCGTCGGGTTTGATTAAGACCAAGGTTTTTTCTTTTTCCATGGGTTCATTTTGGGGAGGAGGTTTTTAAATTTTGCGGGGCACTGGGGCAAACCCAAATTTAATAATAGCTATTAGCATGAATTAATCTTGCTAGTTTTTAGATTATTTATTTTTGGCAAATGAATGTAATATTATAAATGCCCGTTAAAAATCTCCAATTTTTAGATTGGAGTTACATTGTTGGAGATTTTTAACGGCAATCACAAAACCAAAACAAAACCCAAAGGGTTTTGTGATTTAATAAAAGGGTAGAGAATGCGATGTCAGGGGATTTACTTAATAAAGGATAAGCTTTAATTTTACTGAGATTTTCAGTAAACAAACGGGATGTATTTATATTTGACTTGCCTGCAATAGGATTGGTAATTGGGATCTTTTATGAGGTGCCTTTCTTCGGTTATTGCTCTGATGTGATAGATTATTGACCAAGTACCCATGCTTATTATTGCGGGGAGTGAGGCGACGGGGATTATTGTGAGCCACCACGCCAGATTTTTTGAGATGTATGCAGGATGCCTGATGAATTTGTATGGGCCTCTGGCGACGATGCCTCTGTTTGTGAGGTTTGAGCATTTTGCTCCGAGGGCGAAGGTTGCGCTTAGATATATTAGGAGCAGCGCGACAATTATTATTCTTATTGCGAATGTGAGGGTGTTGTTGAAGAAGAGGATATGGTCGTTTGCATACCAATTTGTGTATTTTGTCAGCATGCCGTTAAATGGAGGGTAGCAAATCAGTGCGGCTGCCCAGCCGAGAATTGTCGGCTCTACTGAACGAATTGTATTTTTTAACGACCTTGATTCAAACGCGTAGCCGAATGAAAACCATAAAGTATCTAAGAAGAATATTGCGGAAATTATGAACGGGAAAATTAAATCGTTGAAGGTATAGATATTTGTGAATTGCGAGATTTCTGAAATGTTTGTTAAATTATTTTTTGCCGACGAGAAATTGCCGAATAGAAAGTTTAGCATTAATGGCAGGAAGAATATTTTGACGACTAAAAAAAGGAAAGCTGTTTTTTCTTTTTTGTCAAATTTTGGAAATTTTTTGTTTGTATTTGTGTTGAAAATTCTTAGCAAATTAAATACCTCTTTGATGCTTCTTTTTAGCGCCCTGAATAAAATTGTGCCTTTGCTTTCAATTATTTTTTCCGGGGATTTTAAAAGGTAGTAGAAAAATCCTGATATTGTGTAAATAACTGCGAGGGCGAGAATTGTTGTTTGGGTTTTTTGAGACAGGAAATTTGAGTAGAAGCTGCTGTATCTGTAAAATAAAATTGCCAGCCAGATAATTATTAAGTTGAAGATGTAGTGTTTGAGGTTTAGGATTCTTTCTTTGTAGGACATTTAGGTATTATGATTAGGAGATATTTAAGGGTTTTTGGGGGTTTTGATTTGATAAGTTGAAGGATCATAATTTAAATATGGCTGCTAACACTAACTAATCTGGCGAGAGTTTATTCTTCTAAGGTTGCTTTGGGGATTTACAAGCAGGAGGGATAGGGTTTTGTTTATTGTTGAATTTGTTATTGAGGTATTTGTTGTTAAGAGATTATGTGAGGATTTCAATAAATGCACAAATTATTAAAAAGTATATTCTTTATCTTTATTAATGAAAATAATTGCCGATTTGCAGATACATTCGCGTTTTGCGCGGGCGACTTCAAAGGATATTACAATTGAGAATTTGGCTAAGTGGGGGAAGATAAAGGGGATTGATCTGATGGGGACAGGAGATTTTCAGCATCCTAAATGGAATGTGGAAATTAAAGAGAAGCTGATTGAAGACGATAAAGGAATTTTAAGATTGAAAGATGGCGACGACAAAATTGCGTTTTTGTGGCAGACTGAAATTAGTTTGATGTTTTCGCAGGGAGGGAAGAGAAGGGCTGTGCATTTGCTGGTGTTTGCGCCTAATATGAGAATTAGCGATGAGATTATTAAACTTTTGGGCTCGCGGGGGCGGCTTGATTATGATGGGAGGCCGATTTTTGGAATGTCGTGCAAGGAGTTTGTCCGGGAATTGAAGAAGATTGATGATGACATTGAAATTGTTCCGGCTCACGCTTTCACACCTTGGTTTGGCTTATATGGAAGCGATTCTGGCTTTGATTCTTTGCATGAATGTTTTGAAGAGGAGGCGAAGCACATTTATGCGATTGAGTCGGGAATGAGCGCTGATCCTGCAATGATTTGGCGCCTGAAGGAGAATGTTAATGTTGTCAGTTTTTCTGATGCGCATTCTTTTTGGCCATGGCGTTTGGGGAGAGAGGCGACGATTTTGGATATTGGCGAGTTGAGCTACGAGAATGTTGTTAGAGCGATTAGGACTGGAGAAGGGCTGAAAGCGACGATAGAAACTCCTCCGGAATACGGGAAGTATCATTGGGACGGGCACAGGAATTGCAAATTTAGCTGTTCTCCGTCGGAAACTGCGAAGATTGGAGGAAAGTGTCCGGTCTGCGGAAAAGATATGGTTATTGGAGTTGAGAATAGGATTAATAAACTTGCGAAAGAGAAAGAAGGATATAAGCCTGTTGGGGCGAAGGAATTTTATAGGATTCTGCCGCTGCATGAGATTCTTGCGCTGCATTTTGGACTGGGAATGAATTCAAAAGGCATTTGGAAAAGATATTATGAAATAATTGAGATGTTTGGAAATGAATTTAATATTTTGCTGCATGTTTCTTCCGAGGGGATGCTGAAAGCGGGATTAGATATTAAATTGGTTGAGTTGATTCTGCTTTCGCGCGACGGCAAATTGAAAGTTAAGCCGGGGTTTGACGGGGAGTATGGGATTGTGCAGATGGCGGAGAAGCAGGGGAAGTTGTTTTAGATAATTAAATATTCTGGTCTTCCATTCAAGTCCATAGTACTTCTATCTCTTATTCCTCTTTCTGCTATTTCTCTTAGAAATTTTTTTAAATCTTCATATCTTTGTTTTGTTTGAGGAGTAATTACCATGTCAGATCTAATCGTATTAGTCCAGTGAATTAAATCTCTAACTACTTGTTCTTCTTCGCTGGGAGAAGAAGGTCTTTGGCTGGTTACCGATTCATAGCTATCCATAACTAAAGCGTATGCAACATATGCTTCACTAACAGGGTGTCTGGATTCTCTCGGGTTTGTTGGAGGAAATCCTTGTGATCTAAAGTCAAGATGTGCAATCTCTAATAATTCTATAACTTTTGATAAGTATCTTGGAAATATTCTTAGTTGATTTCCTTCTAATCTACTTTTTAGTGCTTTTGCAGCGTGGCTAGCAGAACCCTCGTATCTTGCGGCTAAACTTTCCATTTCCATTATAACTTTTATTAGCTTTTAAAGATTATTG
>Ga0082335_1001937_pt1 | contig 40916 bp, 40 predicted proteins | sample Subgrocontami58m_FD_72375 | JGI IMG/M metagenome (GOLD analysis project Ga0082335, IMG submission 72375) | Subsurface groundwater microbial communities from S. Glens Falls, New York, USA - GMW37 contaminated, 5.8 m (SPADES assembly) (version 2) ...
CAGACCCCTCCCCCTCTAAGTCCCCCCCTCCCTTGAAGGGAGAGGGAGATAGGGAAATGAATCTGGGGGACACCCCCAGACCCCCGTTCCTTCGGCTTCGCTCAGAGCTTGCCGAAGGGACAGGCTACAGGGCTTGGCCCCTCTGGACTCTCCCGTACCATGAACTGGATGAGAGTCCGGGACAACAGACGTGGGCCTACGAACGCGCCTGTCTAGCGTTAGGCTGTGTCGACAATTCGCGTTTTCCCGCTCGTGGTGAGCTTGTCGAACCATGAGCGGGAAGGCGGTGCTGCCCGCTCGCCCTTCGACAGGCTCAGGGTGAGCGGGACAATGTCAATAGACCCTACACCAGCAGTCGCGCAAGCTCCCGCATGTCCTTGACCTTGTCCATGTCCCTGACCATCTGGACGATCTCGCGGAGGCGCGCGGCGTCCTTCGGCTTCGCCGCCCAGGCCGCGCAGCCCATGAACTTCTCCTCCACCTGCGCCCAGCTCATCGGGTTCTTCGGATGGCCGATGGCGTAGTCGCAGCGCTTCGTCACGGTGCGGCCGTCCTTCGTCTGGATTTCCACGGTCGCGGGCATGGGCAGTATGCGGCCCTGCGAGACGTCCTGGTCCGGGTCCATGACGGGGTGCACGCGCTGGGCCATCGCGAGCGAGGCCGGGTCCCTGATGCCCTTCGGCGTGATGTCCGCGAGCGTCACGTTGCCCCTGGCGGCGCCCACCGCGACGACAAACGGCAGGCAGAACTGCGCTTCCACCGAGCTGCGGGGCGCGCGGCGCTGCGGCACCGGCTGGACGACCTCGTCCCAGCTCTCGCGGCTGTTCACGTGGACGGTGATCTTCTCCACGTCGTCGGGGCGCAGATGGCCCTCGGACATCGCCCCGAGGGTGGCGTAGATGCTCGCGTGCGTGATCTTGCAGACGGGGTACGGTTTGATGCTGATGTTGGCGACCTCCCAGCGCGTGCCCAGCTCGCCGACGAGCACGTCGCGGTCATAGGTCGGCCCGTGCCAGTACGTCAGCCAGCCGAACATGCCCTCCAGCACCTGGCGCGGCCCGTTGATGCCGCGCTGCGCCAGGTACGCCGACTGCGCCGCGGTCTGCGCGCAGAGGCCCTGCTGCGCCCGGATGGCGAGCACGCCCTCCTGCACCGCCTGCTGGTTCCCCGCGAGCGCCGTGTAGGCGTTGCCCATCGCGTCGAGTAGCTGCGTCTCGCTCAGGCCCAGCAGCTTGCCCGCGCCGAGCGCGCCGCCCATGATGCCGCACTGGTAGGTGAACGACCATCCGCGCGGCTTGTGCTTCGCGCCCGCGACGTGGTACTCCGGCGACAGTCCCATGCGGCAGGGAATCTCCTCGCCCGCGATGATCGCCGCGAGGTAGTCCTTGCCGCTGACGCCGCCCTTCGCCTCGGCGACACAGAGGGCCAGCGGCGCGGCGGCGACCGTCGGATGGTACAGGCCCTTCTCGTGTACGTCGTCAAGCTCCAGGGCGCGGGACATGGCGGCGTTCGCCAGGGCCGCCAGCGGCACGGGCACCTTCGTCCCGTCGCCGATGATGCTGGCCTCCGGCTTGCCGCCCCAGTCCTTGACGAGGCCGACGAGCGCGGCGATGCCGTCCGCGGCGGTGCCCGCCAGCCCGGCGCCGATGACGTCGAGGACGTGCTGCTTCATGGTGTCCACGACGGCGGGCGGGATGTCGGCGTAGCGCAGCCCGTGGGCGAACCTGACGAGAGGGACGATGGCGTCCACTTTAGTCGCGGCGGGCGCCTGTGTCGTAGCCATAGCGATGCCTCCTGTGTGCAATACGAAGGGGGGAGAGAGCGCCACCAGTGTAGCGATGGACGCGAGGCGCGTCAATCGTGTAGCAAGCACTCTTCCGGAACCTCCCACCTCCCCCACCGGTGTTATGATAGAAGTGCAAGAGCGTTCCCGTGGACTCGTCTCGGCAAGAGGAGGAGCACCATGCGCGCGCTGCTGTACGTCAGCCTGGCGATGGTCGTCCTGGGGCTCGTGGGCGCAATGGCCGCGCTGTCCATCCACGGACTGGACGCCATGTTCATCCCCGCGCTCGTTTTCGGTGGGATTGGCGCTGTGCTGCTGTGGTTCGCGGTACGCCAGGGCGCCACGTTCTAGCGTAGTGCTTCCCAAATCTCGTTACCTGCGAGACACTGCGACGTTGATCGCCTTTTGCATGGTCCCTGGTCTTTCATCCAAGGAACCATCCCCTTTAGTTCCCCTTCCTTCTCTGAGGAAGGGGAGTGAGGGATACTGGGGGTCACCCCCAGTGCCCCCGTTCCTTCGCTCTCGCTCAGGACAGGCTACGGAGGCTCCGCCCCCTCTGGCTCCCTCGTGCCGGAGATTTCAGACGAACTCCTGCCATAACGAAGCGTTAGAAGCACTACACTAGCCCCGGAGACGCGATGCAGGACGGCGACTCCAGCCCCGAAATCGAGATCCGCGACATGGAGGTTACGGACATCCCCAAGGTGTACAGCCTGGGGAACCGGCTCTTTACCTCCGAGGACTACGTCACGCTCTATCGCACGTGGGACGCGTACGAGGTGACGACGGCGTTCAACCAAGACCCGGACCTGTGCGTGGTGGCGGTGGACGAGCGGGGACGGCTCGTCGGCTTCGCGCTCGGGACGACGTTCGAGAAGGAGCAGGGGTCCTGGACATACGGCCACCTCGTATGGCTGGGGGTGCGGCCCTCCAGCCAGGGAAAGCGCGTGGGGCTGCGCCTCTACCGGGAAATGGAGCGGAGGTTCCGCGAGCAGGGCGCGCGCATGCTTCTTGTGGACACCACGGAGACCAACGTCCGCGCCATGACGTTTTTTCAGCGCGTCGGCTTCGAGCGCCCGCGTATGCAGGTGTGGATGAGCAAGGTGTTGCGGCGCCCCAGAAAACGCCGGGCAGTCCGCGCCTCGCCCGCGCTCGTGCCCGACCAGCGGCAACCCCCACCCCCGCCCGCGTTACCCGTCCAGCCGCGGCGCCGAAGGCCGAAGAGCGGCCAGCCCCGTTAGGGCCGCCGCGCGGACGCTCGGAGCGCCCCCTCTGTTCACGACCACGCGACGGGGTATAATAGCCAGAACATGACTATACCCGGGCCGGGGAGGCCCGATACGAAAGAGGTCAGTCCATGAACCGGTTCGCCATGAGCGTGATTCTGCCCCTCGCCGTGCTGGCGTGCGTGGCGCTGCTGATTGTCACGGTGGGGACGCTGTTCCTGTCGCTCGGCAAGAACAACGCGGTCCTCGCCGCGCTCGGCATCGTCGTCGTCGTGATGGTCGTCGCCTCCCTGCTGAACCTCAGGAAGTCGGACGCGGCGGAAGGCGGACGCAGCGCCGGTCACTAGCGTCGCTACGGCGTCGCGGACCTCCCGGAGCGACACGCGGGGCACTGGCACAGGGAGCGCAGCATCTCGTAGGGGTAGATGCCCGCCTCGTGCAGGTCGGTCCACAGGAACCGGAGCGCGTAGCGGCCCATCTCCATCCAGTCCACAGCCTGCACGTCCTCCGGCACGTCCTTCTCGTGCACACGCCGTCTGCCGGTCATCTCCTCCACGCAACCGGCGCACCGGCACTGCCCGCGCAGATAGCGGTGGGCGTATTCACTGTGATGCCCGTCGTCCCACGTGATGCGAATGGACTCCGGGCTGAGGACTACCTGCTTCGGCTCCGACATGCGCGTCCCTCCCTGACGTTTCTCGCTTGCTCCGGCCCAGCCTTCCACGTTACCACGAAGCAATGACCCTTCGCCACGATATGCAGAGGGATGACAAACCCATTTCGGCCATCCCCCTGTGTCCCCCTTCCAAACCTGGAAGGGGGACACGTTGTATCTGGGGGGACACCCCCCAGACCCCCGTTCCTTCGGCTTCGCTCAGGACAGGCTACGGGGGCTGTGGCCCCTCTGGCTCCCTCGTGCCGGAGATTTCGGGTGAATCCCTTCCGTAACGAAGCGTTGGAAGCACTACACGACAGAGCGCAGAGTGACGCCAACGGGGGTTTGCGACGTTGATGCTCGCGGTGGGGCGGCCCCGGTCAGGCCCCGGTCAGGCCCCGGTCAGGCCCCGGTCAGGCCGCGTGCCAGCCACCGTCCACGTACAGCGTGTGTCCGGTCACGTAGCTCGAGGCGTCGGACGCCAGGAAGACCACAGCCCCCCTAAGCTCGGACGTCTGCCCCACTCTTTTCATGGGCGTGCGCCGGATAATCTCCTCATAGACCCACTTGGCCTTCAGGGCGGGCTCGCTGACGCCCACGTCGAAGTAGGCGGGGGCGATGCAGTTGACGCGGACGTTGTGCTGCGCCCATTCGACGGCCAGGGTCTTGGTCAGGCTGACGACTCCCGCCTTGGCCACGGCGTAAACGGACAGGCGCGCGGCGCCCTCCTCTCCCACCGCGGAGGAGATGTTGATGATGGATCCGGACTTCTGCTCTATCATCGCCCGGCCCGCCGCGACGGCGCAGAAGAAGGCCCCTTTCAAGTTTGTGTCTATGATGGCGTCCCACTCGTCCTCGGTCACCGTCTCCGCCCGTTTAAAGATGGGGCTGATGCCGGCGTTGTTGACCAGGATGTCAACGCGGCCGTAGGCCGAGCGCACCTCGTTCATGAGCCGCTCGGCCTCGGCGACGCGGGAGATGTCGGCGGCAAAGGCCTGATGCCTGCCGCCATAGCGCCGCAGTTCCTCCGCCACGGCCTGGCAGGCCTCCAGACCGCGGCTGGTCACGACCACGTCCGCTCCCACCTGGGCCAGACCCTCGGCCATCGCCTTGCCCAAGCCACGGCTGCCGCCTGTCACCACGGCGACCTTGCCCTGAAGAACGCGCTCGGTTGTACTCATGATGGCGACCCCACCTGTTTCGCTATGCGGTCACAAACGCTGGCTTGAGCGCTCCGCCCATGGCGCAGTTTACCACAGGCGCGGATGCGGTCAGAGAGACGCAAGCAACAGAACAGGGAGACCAGCGCATTCATTGACGTTCCGCAAGCTTTGACGTGAGTGCTGTGTTTGTTGTCTTGGAGGTCTCCCGTCGCAATAAAGCTTGACCCGTGTCCGCGCAAGTGCTAAAGTATGGTAGTTAGGGCGGTAGACGCCCGTCCAGCTACTATCAAAAGTCTTCAGGATGCTCCTCAAAGAGGAGGCGCGCAAACCCCCGCAACACAGCTCATTCCAGCATGGACTCGGTCCTGCCCACGCGTGGCGGTTCCAGGGGAAGTGGTGGCGAATGAGAAGCAGGCCGCTCCGGTAAGTCCCTCGCTCTGAGACCTGACGAAAAAAGCCGTTATGGCTGTCAAGGAGGAGCAATGCAAGAGATACAGCTTCACCCCGGGCTTAAGGACGTCTATCTGGACAAGACGGAGTCAAGTTTCATTGATGGGGGCGTAGGCAAGCTACTGTACCGGGGCTACAACATCCATGATTTAGCGGAAAAGTCCACTTTCGAAGAAACGGTTTTTCTCCTCCTCCACGGCAAACTTCCCACCCGCAGCGAACTCGATGCATTTGACGCTCAGCTCCGCGCCGGCCGGGCCATCCCCCCGCAGGTCATCAAGGTCATCGAGATGACGCAGAAGTCCCACCCCATGGATGTGCTCCGCACCGGGGTCTCCGCCCTGGCGGCGTATGACCCGGACACGGAGGACAAGTCCGTGGAGTCCACCCTCCGCAAGGGCGTCCGGCTCACCGCCCAGGCGGCCACCATCGTCGCCGCTCACGAGCGGATTCGCAAGGGCCTGCAGCCTGTCCCGCCCTCGCCGGACCTGGGCCACGCGGCCAACTTCCTGTACATGATGTTCGGGAAAAAGCCCGACCCGGAAGAGGCGAAAATACTGGACGTTGACTTCATCCTCCACGCGGAGCACGGCTCCAACGCCTCCTCCTTCGCGGCCCGGCAGGCCGCCTCCACGCTGTCAGACCTGCACTCCGCCGTCGTCGGAGGCATCGGCGTGCTGAAGGGCCCCTGGCACGGCGGCGCGGCGGAGGCCGTCATGGACCTCGTCCACCACATAGAGACCCCGGAGAAGGCGGAGGCGTACGTCAAGAGCCTCACCAGCCGCGGCGAGAAGATCATGGGATTCGGGCACCGCGTCTACAAGGCGGAGGACCCGCGGGCGCAGCACCTGCGCGAGCGCTCTCGCAGCCTGGGCGAAAAGAAGGGGCAGCCCCAGTGGTTCAAGCTCCTCCAGACCCTGGAGCAGCAGGTCATGGCCCCCTACCGCGCCAAGGGTATCTTCGTCAACGTGGACTTCTACGCCGGGTCCATCTACTACCTGCTGGGCATTCCGGAGGACATCTTCATCCCCATCTTCGCCATGGGGCGTGTCCCCGGCTGGACGGCCCAGTTCGTCGAGCAGTGGCAGAACAACGTGCTCATCCGCCCGCTGCTCAAGTACGTGGGCCCGATGGACGTGGAGTATGTGCCCATCGAGAAGCGGGCCGCGGGGACCGCGCCCAAGGTGGGCGCCCTGTAGCACGCGCCGCACTTCGGTTACAATGTCGCCGGGGGACTCCACCCTCGGCGACTTTGTTTAACGACGATGTCATCAACGCTGGAGCAAGCGGTCAAAGCGCGCCTGCGCGCGAGCGGGCGCGTCACTTTCGCCGCGTTCATGGCGGCGGCGCTCTACGACCCGGCGGGCGGCTATTACGCCACGCGCGACCCCATTGGCGCGGCGGGCGACTTCTACACGGCTCCGGCGGCCCATCCCGCCTTCGGCGCGCTCATCGCGCGGCAGATGGAGGAGATGTGGCGGCTGCTGGACTCGCCGCGCATCTTTCACGTCGTCGAGCCGGGCGCGGGGAGCGGCCGCCTGGCGCGGGACGTGCTCGCCCACGCCGCGCACCTCTCTCCGGCGTTCCGCCGCGCTCTGCGGTATGTCGCCGTCGAACGCCGTCCTCCCTCCGTGCGGACCGCGGACGGTCCTTCCGTGGAAGGACGCTGGGTGCTCGGCGAAGGACTGCCCGTCCGGAACGTGGAGGGCTGCATCCTGAGCAACGAGCTGGTGGACGCATTCCCCGTGCACCGCGTCGTGTGGGCCGAGGGCCGCCTGCGGGAGGCGTACGTCGCGCTGGACGCGGAGGGACGATTCGTCGAAGAGCTCGGCGAGCCGTCCACGCCCGCGCTGGCGGAGCGTTTCGCGCGACTGGGCGCGGCGCTGCGCGAGGGGCAGAGGGCGGAGGTCTGCCTGGGGCTGGACGGCTGGGCGGCGGACGAGGCTGCGGCGCTGGCGCGGGGTTTCGTGCTGACCATTGACTACGGCGACGTGGCGGAGCGGCTCTACGGCGCGGAGCGGTTGCAGGGGACGCTGGCCTGCTCCTACAGGCACGCCCCCGCGGGCAGCCCGTACCAGCACGTCGGAGAGCAGGACATCACCGCGCACGTGGACTTTTCCGCGCTGGCCGCCGCGGGGGAGGCCCGCGGGCTGCGCGCGCTGGGCCTGACAAGCCAGCGGGCCTTTCTTCTCAACCTGGGCATGCAGGGCATGATGGAGGCGGTCAGAGGGCAGGGCCTGCCCCAGCGCGAACGCGACGCCAACATGCTGGCGCTCCGCGACCTGCTGCGGCCCGACGGTCTGGGGGGGTTCCGAGTGCTGGCGCAGGTGAAGGGCATGGACGCTGTCAAGTTGTCCGGGCTGGACTCCGAAGGTTCAGCGGAGCGCGCCGCCGAGTTGCGGGCGCTCACGCCTCCCGCGCTCCCGCTGCTGACCGCGGAGCACATGCCTCTGCTGGCGGGCCGGTACCCGCACCTGGCGCGGGACTGGACGGACGCGTGGGGAGGCGGGGACGACAGCCAGCGGACCCGCTCCGACTAATCGGCGTCACCCTCAAGATGTCCTATTCGGACGACGCCTCAATACCCTCGTTGATGGCTTTCATGCGCTCGTCAAACTGGGTGCGCGCCCGCGCCAGGACAACCTGAGCGTCTTCAGGTGCCTCGGCGAGCAGTCGCAGGACGTCCTTCGCGTCCAGCCACAGCATGGAGCCGTTGGTCATCGTCCGGATGTAGTTGCGGCTCACACGCTGCTCAAACAGCGCGGACAACCCGATCCATGACCCGGGCCCCAGCATGAGGGCCACGACCTCCAGCCCGTTGACGTGGGCGCCGTAGGCGAGCTCGCCCGTGAGCAGAAGGCCTATCCTTGACGTGACCCCGTCCCGTCTGATCACCGTGGAGTCGGCTGGCATGTCCTGCACCACCGCCACCTCGGCGAGCCGTCGCGGCAAGCTTTCTCGCAGCCCGTAGAAGAGCTCACTCAGGGCGATGACCTGTGCTGTTTGCTCTACGTCCATGGCGGCTTCTCGAGCGACGCAGCGCCGTTCCGTGTGAATAAGCGCTGGCTATGTGGGCCGGGACCATACCCTCTGGGCGCCGTCACGCAGCAATTCGACCAGGCGGTCGTCGGCCCACAGGAATCGCCGGTCGCGGAGACGGGTGTAGCCCCGACCGGCGACCCGCAGCGCGTTCAGCAGCCGTGCGACGGCCCTCGCGACGGTATCCGGGTCGCCGCTCACGCCGCTGATGGTCACCATGCCTCCGTGCTCGCGGGGGACGTGTCTGCCACGCATGCGGCGGGGATCGGCGGTGAGGAAGACGCGGTCGCCCGCCAGTATCACTTCAGCTCGGCGCTCGTCCAGGCCCTTGATGGGCACGGGTACGTCCCACTCATCGTGGCCCGCGCGGGCCACGTTCAGGCCCTTCGCCTGAAGCGCCTGCACGACCGCTTCGGGCACGCTGGCGTCAGCGAGGAACGCGAGCCATTGCGGCGACTTCTGGGATCTGTTCACGAGGTCCTCCGGCCGTGCGTGGGATGGAGCGTGGGAGTGCTCATGTCCGCCTCCGGGACATGGAGTGGGCCGCTAGACGCGCAGGGTGACCTCGCCCGCGACGACGCGCACGAGCGAGCCGTCCGGCCTGCGCAGCATCAGGTTGCCGTCCTGGTCCACCGACTCGGCGCGCCCCCGTTCGACGGTGTCGCCCCAGCGCACGGCGACGTCGTGGCCCAGCGTGTCCAGGAACAGCGCCCAGATGTCGTGGATGGACTCCCATTTCTGGAGGCTCTCGTAGAGGCGCTCCATGTCCCCCATGATATGGGCCAGCATCTCGGTGCGCGAGACGGGGTGGCCCAGCTCGTGGGAGATGCTGGTGGCCGTGGGGACGTCCCCGTACTTCTTCATGTCCACGTTCACGTTCAGGCCGATGCCGACAATGGCGTACTCCACCTCGTCGAGACGCATCTGGCTGTCTATCAGGATGCCGCAGACCTTCCTGCCCCGGATAAGGATGTCGTTGGGCCACTTGATCTTGGCCGGCAGGCCGGTGTACCTGCGGATGCTGAAAAGAACGGCCAGGCAGGCCAGCATGTTGAGCTTGCGCAGGTCGGCGAGCTTGGGCTTGAGGATGAGGGAGAAGGTGAGGCTGCCGCCCGGGTCTGATATCCACACGCGCTGGAATCGTCCCCTGCCCGCGGTCTGGGACTCGGCCAGAACCAGGGTGCCCTCCGGCGCGCCGAGAAAGGCAAGGTGATGGGCCTCGTCCTGGGTGGAGCTCATGGTCTCCTGGAAGTGCAGCCGCCGCCCGAACGCACGAGTGGCGAGCGCCTTCTGGATGACCTCCGGTGAAAGGTCAGCCGGCGGCTGCGGCGCTGCGGCGTCGGCCCGTTTTGGCGACTGTCTGGGCATGTGTCCTCGCTGTTGCTGCGACTCGTTCCAGGTCAAGGAGCGAGTATAGCGCCGCGAACGGAGGCGGTCAATGGCGCGGCCCGCCGCGGGCGGCAAAGCAAAGGCCCGCCGGGCGACCTGGCGGTGTCCAGCGGGCCGAGAAGACGGGCAGGCCTGTAAGCCGGGTTCTGTACCCTGCGGGAGTGCAGTTTACGGCAGGGCCTTCCTCCTGCGCTCCCACGGGGCGACGACCATCTTTCTGGGACGACGGTTGCCCGTCGCCTCTAGCAGCCAACCCGAGGGCGGGCCGGGCGCCCTATGCCCTCCTATTTGGCCTTGCTCCGGGTGGGGTTTACCTAGCCGGCCGGTCGCCCGACCGCTGGTGCGCTCTTACCGCACCGTTGCACCCTTACCCCGTTTTCACGGGGCGGTATGTTTCTGTGGCACTATCCGTCGGGTTTCCCCGCCTGGACGTTATCCAGCACCCTGCCCGGAGGAGCCCGGACTTTCCTCTCCCTCGGCATGCGCCGAAGAAGCGGTCGTCCGGCCTACCCGTCTCGCCATCAGTATACATCCGCCCGCGAGTACGCACAACCGCACGCCGGACAGGTACGCCTGGCGGCGGGCGTCGCGCTGGCGGACGCGCCATTGACAACGTCGGGTGGGACTGGTAAAAAGGACTCGAGCGGAGAAATCCGAGAGGAGGCATGTATGCCGGCAAAGACTATTGTGGCGCTGGATCCCACGGCAGAGGCCAGGATAGCCCAGCGCGAGCCTAATCCTCTGCCGTCGGACCTGAACGGCAAGGTGCTGGGCTTTCTGAACGGGGACGGCGCGGGCCAGTTCCTCCGTATAGATACGCTGTACAAAGAGGTGCTGAAGATCCTAAAGGAGCGGTACCAGATTAAAGACGTGATCTGGGGCGAAAAGTTCCGCTCCAAGAACAGCCAGGGCGCCTCGGAGGACACCTTGGACAGCATGGCGCAGAAGTGTGACCTGGTCGTCAACGGGATTGGCGTCTGAGGCTCGTGCACTCCGTGGTGTATCCACGACGGTGTCGAGCTGGCCAAGCGTGGCGCATCCGTCATCAGCATGTGCTCGCAGCCCTTTGAGTCCCTGGCCAGGGTCATGTCCAAGTCCAAGGGTCTGGAGAAGATGCCCCTGATTGTGGTGCCGTGGCCCTTTGACGCCTCGCAGGCGCCGAAGGTCGCCGAGCAGATCGTCGCCATGCTGGAGCAGTCCGCGCGCCAGTCCGCCCGGACGCCCACCCGCTAGCTACTCTTCGACGAAGTCGCGAAGGGGCCGGATGCGCCACATCCGGCCCCTTCGTATGGAAAAGGAGCCGCCATGACAACCGCCAGGATTGTATCCAAACGTGTAGAGGTGTCCGAGGACCCGCAGGCCATCAACGACTTCTACTATCAGAAGGGCTGGAGCGAGGGCCTGCCCATCGTGTGTCCCACCGAGGAGCGCGTGCTCCGCATGCTGGAGTACACCGACCGCGCGCCGGACGAGGTGCTCGGACAGCTTGCCCCCGTGTACGCGGAGGCCACCGTCGAGAAGGTCGCCATCAACGCCGTGATGGCGGGCTGCCTGCCCCAGCACATGCCGGTGCTTGTCGCGGCGGTGCAGGCCATCGCGGAGAAGGACTTCAACCTGTACGGCGTGCAGACGACCACCAACCCGGTTACGCCCCTGTTCATCCTGAACGGGCCCATCGCGAAGGAGCTTGACGTCAACAGCGGGCCGAGCTGCATGGGGCCGAGCAAGCGCGCGAACGCGGTCATCGGGCGGGCGATGCGCCTGCTCATGATCAACGTGGGCGGCGGCAAGCCCGGCGCCGTGGACAAGGCGACGTTCGGGCAGCCCGCCAAGTTCACGTTCTGCATTGCGGAGAACGAGGAGGCGAACCAGTGGGAGCCTCTGCACGTGGAGCGGGGCTTCGACAGGCAGGACAGCACCGTCACTACGTGCGGCGTCGCCAGCATCATCAACGTGGTCACGACGCCGGAGGTCATCCCCGGCTGGAAGGAGGGCGACCAGATACTGGCCCTGCTGGCCGACAACATGGCCGCCATGGGGAGCAACAACTTCATGAGCGGGATAGGAGAGCCTCTCATTGCATTCTCCCCGGAGTCGGCTGGCATACTGAAGAAAGACGGCTACTCCAAGCTGGACGTGAAGCGCATCCTGTTTGACAAGTCCAGCAGGACGGCCGCGAGCCTGCCTCCGTTCACCGTGGACCGCATGCGGCACCGGCGCGGCCTCGCCAAGTCCGTGGACAAGTTCTATGTCACGGAGCGCCCGGAAGACATCATGATCGTCGTCTGCGGTGGGCTGCTGGCGGCGCACACGGTGTTCATGCCCACGTTCGGCACCACGCAGGCGCAGACGAAGGCGATCGCCAAAAAGGACGGCACGCGCGTGCGCAGCGTGGAGGAGTTCAAGGCGAAGTAGCCGGAACACGCCCTGACGTAGTACAAAAACGGCCCCTTGTCTCGTTTAGGACAGGGGGCCGTTCGCTTTTTCGACCGGTGGCGGTCTCCGCCGGACTAGATGTGCAACGTGTGGTAAGAGCGCCGTGTCCGGCGGGCCACACCCGTCTTGTGGGCAGTCTCCGAGACGGCGCGCGCCACGGCCCGCACGACGCTGCGGTTGAACACGCTGGGGACGATGTAGTCCTCGTGAAGATCGCGGGTGGGCACCGCGTCGGCGATGGCGTGCGCGGCGGCCAGCTTCATCTCCTCGTTGATGGTGGTGGCCCGCACGTCCAGCGCGCCGCGGAACATGCCCGGGAAGCAGAGGACGTTGTTGATCTGGTTGGGATAGTCGGAGCGGCCCGTGGCCATCACGCGCACGTACGGCTCCGCCTCCTCCGGCATGATCTCAGGCGTGGGGTTCGCCAGGGCGAACACGAAGGGGTCGCGGTTCATCACCTTCAGATGGTCGGGCGTCAGCACGCCGGGCCCCGACACGCCCAGGAAGAAATCGGCGCCGGTCATGGCGTCCTTCAGCGTGCCTTTTATCCGCTCCGCGTTGGTGTTGTCGGCCAGCCACTCCTTCGCCGGGTTCATGTTCTCCGCGCGGCCCTTATAGATGATGCCCGTCTTGTCGCAGGCGATGATGTGGCTTGTGCCGCAGGCCATCATCATCTTGATGCACGCGACTCCGGCGGCGCCGGAGCCGTTGACGACCACCTTGATGTCCTCCATGCGCTTGCCGGTCAGCTTGCAGGCGTTCAGGAGCGCCGCCATGACGACGCACGCCGTCCCGTGCTGGTCATCGTGGAAAACGGGGATGTCAAGCTGCTCCTTGAGCCGGGTTTCTATCTCGAAGCAGCGGGGCGCCGATATGTCCTCCAGGTTGATGCCGCCAAAGCCGGGAGCGATGAGCTTGACCGCCTCCACGATGCGGTCCGGGTCCTTTGTGTTGAGGCAGATGGGCCATGCGTCAATGTTGGCGAACTCCTTGAAAAGCATGGCCTTGCCTTCCATGACGGGCAGGGCGGCCTCCGGCCCCAGGTCGCCGAGGCCCAGAATGGCGGTGCCATCCGTGACCACCGCCACCGTATTGCACTTGATGGTCAGCGTCCAGACGGACGGCGGGTCGGCATGGATAGCCTCGACGATGCGGCCGACGCCGGGGGTATAGACCATGGACAGGTCAGACCGGGTGGTCACGGGCACCTTGAGCTGGGTTGCTATCTTACCGCCGAGGTGCAACAGGAACGTGGGGTCGGACACCCCCGTCACGCGCACCTGGGGGACCGCCTCCATTTTCGCGGCGACGGCGTGGCCGTGGTCGAGGTCGCGCACGGTGATGGTGAAGTCGCGGGTGATCTTGCCGCCCGCCGCGCGCACGATGTCCACCGCGCCGACGTCGCCCCCCGCCTTGCCAATGATGGTGGCGATTTTGCCCAGCATGCCCGCCTGGTTGGGGTACTCAGCGCGAATGGTCAGGGTGTAGCCAGGACTCCGAGTCTTTGTGGAGGAGATTGTCGTTGTAGGCATTCCTCGCTCCTTTCGCGATGACGGGGAACGCAGGGACGCGCTTATCGCTGAGCGAGAGGAGAGCGACCGCGGGAGTCGCCACCTGCGCGCTCTTTTTTTGCTGTGACGTATTGTAGTATACCATTCCCGCGTTTTCAGCTTGACCCGCAGGATGACCCGACCTATAGTGGCTATGGAGCCAACGCCGGAGGAGACATGGCCTACAGCGCCCTCGTCATGGAGCATTTCCAGCACCCGCGCAACGCGGGCGTCATGGAGGACGCCAACGCCGTGGGCGACGAGCAGAACCCCGCCTGCGGGGACGTGGCCCGACTCTTCCTGCGCATCGAGGGCGGGCGCGTTGTGAAGGCGAGCTTCCAGGCGCGGGGATGCCCCGCGTCCATTGCCGCGTGCAGCGTGGCGACAGAAATGGTGCAGAGCAAGACTATCGCTGAAGTCGAAGCGCTGAGCCGGCAGGACGTGGCCGGCGCGCTGGGCGGCCTGCCGCCGGGGAAGGTGCATTGCTCCGTGCTGGCGGCCGACGCCCTGCACAAAGCCATCCAGGACTACAGACGGCGTTCTTCGTAAGGGGCTTGGCGTGCCCCGTCCCGCTTTGTTTGCCCGGCGTCCGCGTGTGATACAATACCGGCTTGGAATCGAATATCGTCTGCAAAGGATGCGCGATAACCTGACATGATCAGCCAGCAGTTCATCCGCGAGCACCCGGAAGCCGTCCGCGAGGCGCTGAGCAAGCGCGGCGCAACGGGGCCTATTGACGACATCCTGGAGTTGGACCGGCAGCGCCGCAAGACCCTTGTCGAGATGGAGACCCTGCGCGCCCAGCAGAACAAGGCGAGCAAGGAGATTGGGCAGGTCCTCGGAGAGGCGCGCAAGCACGCCGCGCCCGCCGACGAGCCGGACGACCGGCTGACGCCGGAGCAGAAGACTGCGCGCGCCAGCCTGGACAGGGCGGAGCACCTGAAGGCGGAGCTGGCACAGGTCAGCGACCGCATTAAGACTCTGGACGCACAGGTCAAGGATATTGACGCGAAGCTGGAGACGTTGCTCCTCCAGATACCGAACATGCCGGACCCTTCGGTGCCCGTGGGGCCGGACTCCAGCGGCAACAGGGTCGTCCGCACGTGGGGCGAGCAACCCGTTTTCGATTTCAAGCCCAAGCCGCACTGGGAGCTGGGCGAGAAGCTGGGCATCATTGATTTCGAGCGCGGCGTGAAGGTGTCAGGCTCCCGGTTCTACATCCTGAAGGGCAAGGGAGCAAAGCTCCAGCGGGCGCTCATCTCGTGGATGCTGGACCTGCACACCCGCGAGCACGGGTACACGGAGATCTATCCGCCGTTCCTGGTCAAGGAGATGTGCCTGGTGGGCAGCGGCAACTTGCCCAAGTTCGGCGAGAACCTGTACAGGGACGCGGAAGAGGACCTCTGGCTCGTGCCCACCGCGGAGGTGCCGCTGACGAACCTGCACCGGGACGAAATTCTGGACGCGGCCATGCTGCCGTTGTCCTATGTCGCGTATACGGCCTGCTTCCGCCGCGAGAAGGTCTCCGCGGGCACGGACGTGCGCGGCATCAAGCGCGTGCATCAGTTCGACAAGATAGAGCTGTACAAGCTGGTGGAGCCGTCGCGCACGCCGGAGGCGCTCCAGGCCCTGCTGGCGGACGCGGAGTCCGTGGCCCGCGGCCTCGGCCTGCCCTACCACATCGTGGAGCTGTGCACCGGCGACCTGGGCTTCCAGTCGGCCAAGTCGTTCGACGTGGAGATATGGTCGCCCGGCTGCGGCGAATGGCTGGAGGTCAGCTCGTGCAGCGCGTGCGGTGACTTCCAGGCCCACCGCGCGAACCTGCGGTACCGACCGAACCCCAAGGCAAAGCCCGAATTCGTCCACACGTTGAACGGCTCCGGTCTCGCGCTGCCGCGGGTGATGATCGCCCTGCTGGAGAACTGTCAGCAGGCGGACGGCAGCGTGCGTGTGCCGGACGTGCTGCGGCCGTACACCGGCTTCGACAGCATCCCCTAGCGACGCGGCCTCACGGGCCGTTCCCGCAGCGCTAGCGCCACCGCGAGGACGCCGACGAACGCCGCGGCTTCCAGCGCCACGCCCGCCCACGGCGGCAGCACCACCAGCGTGAAGGTGAAGGGCGACAGCAGCGGGAACCCGCGCTCGCCGTAGAGCGCGTCGAACGCCAGGTGCGAAACAACCGCTCCCGCTATCACCACGCCCGTCAGGAGGCGCTGCCGCGTCTCCGTGGCGAACGCCAGCCCCACCAGCGGCGCGCTCGCCAGCAGGAACAGCAGGGCATGGCTGGCCCGGCGGTCCGTCTGCACGCCCAGGAGCCACAGGACGTGGTCCATATCCACGGCCACCGCCGCGGCGCCGGCCAGGAGCGCGTACCGAAGCCGCCGGGTGGCCGCGCCCACCACGAAGCCGAAAACGAAGTGCGCGCCGACCTCAAGCGCCAGCGAGCCGACCTGCAGGCTGGGTCGGGCTGGCTGCGGCCCCGGCTTGCCCAGCAGCCCGAACAGCGAGAACACGAAGCTGAGCGCCGCGAAAAAGGCGGCTATTCCCACAAGCCACGCCAGTTGCCTGGCCAGCGTCTCCCATCGGCCCGGCGGCCCCCGGCGGACGCCGAGTCGCCGCAGTCTTTTCTCCGCGCAGGCGACGCACGTGCACGCGGGCGGGTGCTGGGCCAGCCAGTATTCGTCTTCTCGTCGGGGCATCGTCTCTTTCGCTCAAGCAACGGGATGTGTTTAGGCCAGTGTACCGCTGCACGCTTCGTCCGGCAACCGGCGCCAGATGCCGCAACACAGCCGCGAGCATTTTGGCTTGACTCTTTGGTCTCTCCTTGATACACTTGGAGCTTCTGTCATCAATGTGAAACTTTTAACGCTTTGTACGCTTCAGCTTCTACAAAGACTTCGGACGGAAGGACGACATGACTGCTCGCAACCAGCGTCTGCTGTGGGTACTTGCACTCGAGTCCCTCTCCATTCTGGCCCTGTCGCTCGCGGGCTGCGCGCCGACTCCGCAGACCACTCTTCTCCCCAAATCGGACTACGCCGACCAAATCCAGAGGCTTCTTGAGCTTGTCCTGGTGCTCGCCGCCGTCGTGTTCGTGGTGGTGGAAGGGGTCCTCATCTACGCCATTGTTCGCTTCCGCAAGCGGAAAGGCCAGGGCGTCCCCCATCAGACCCATGGGAGCCAGAAACTGGAAATCGCCTGGACGTTCGCCCCCGTCGTTATCCTCGCCGTCATCACCGTACCTACCATCGGCACCATTTTCGCCACCCAGCAGCCGGCCCCCGCCGACGCCCTGGAGGTCAAGGTCATCGGACACCAGTGGTGGTGGGAGTTCAAATATCCGTCACAGGACATTGTCACCGCCAACGAGATACACATCCCGGTGGGCAAGCCCATCAGCTTTGTCATGACGTCGTCCGACGTCATCCACAGCTTCTGGGTGCCCCAGCTCGCCGGCAAGCGCGACGTGTTCCCCAACCGGGAGACCCGCATCACGTTCACGCCGAACGCGCCGGGCACGTACCTGGGCCAGTGCGCCGAGTTCTGCGGCCTCTCCCATGCCAACATGCGGTTCCGCGTCGTCGTGGGCACGCCGGAGGAGTTCCAGGCGTGGGTGAAAGCGCAGAAGGCGCCGTTCAGCGCGCCGACCGCGGAGCTGGCGAAGAAGGGCCAGCAGATTTTCTTCGCCACGCCGCCCGGCTGCGTGGCCTGCCACACCATTGACGGCACGCAGGCCAGGGGACTGGTCGGGCCGAACCTGACGCGCATGGGTGCGCGCGGCACCATCGCCGCGGGCACGCTGGAGAACACGCCGGACAACGCGGCGCGGTGGCTCAGAGACCCCGAGGCCGTGAAGCCCGGCTCCAAGATGCCGAACCTCCACCTGAGCGAGAGCGAGATTTCCGCCCTGGTCGCGTTTCTTGAAAGCATGAAGTAGCCGAGTGCGGAGGCACAGATGACAACGCTTGCGCAACCCATGCGCCGGCCCGCGACGTACACCGGCGTATGGAGCTGGATCACAACGGTGGACCACAAGAGGATAGGCATCCTCTATGGCGTCACCGCCCTGTTCTTCTTCATGGTGGGCGGCATAGAGGCGCTGCTGATACGCAGTCAGCTCGCCGTGCCGGGCAACACCGTGGTGACGTCCGATACATACAGCCAGCTCTTCACCATGCACGGCACGACGATGATCTTCCTGGCGGTCATGCCTCTCAGCGCCGCATTCTTCAACTTCATGGTGCCGCTGATGATAGGCGCGCGCGACGTGGCGTTCCCGCGCCTGAACGCTCTCAGCTACTGGGTGTTCCTGTTCGGCGGCCTCTTCCTGAACTCCAGCTTCCTGCTGGGCGGAGCGCCGGACGCAGGCTGGTTCGGCTACGCCAACCTGACCTCGAACCAGTTCTCGCCGGGCGCGCGCATTGACTTCTGGGTCCTGGGACTCCAGGTCCTGGGACTCTCGTCCCTGATAGCCGCCCTCAACTTCATCGTCACCATCCTCAACCTACGCGCACCGGGCATGAGCATGATGCGGATGCCCCTCTTTGTCTGGATGACCCTGATAACGTCATTCCTGCTGGTCTTCGCGCTGCCCGTGCTGACGGTGGGCCTCACGCTTCTGTTGTTCGACCGCTTCTTCGGCACGCACTTCTACCTGCCCGCGGGAGGCGGCGACCCCGTGCTGTGGCAGCACCTGTTCTGGATATTCGGACACCCGGAGGTGTACATCCTTATCCTGCCCGCCATGGGCATGGTCTCCGAGGTGCTGCCCACCTTCTCCCGCAAGCCTCTGTTCGGGTATCCGTTCGTCGTGTACTCCGGCATACTCATCGCGTTCCTGGGCTTCGGCGTGTGGGCGCACCACATGTTCGCCGTGGGCATGGGCCCCGTGGCGGACGCATTCTTCGCCACGACCACCATGCTCATCGCCGTGCCCACGGGCGTGAAGATATTCAACTGGATAGGCACTCTGTGGGGAGGCGCCCTGGACTTCAAACCGCCTCTCTACTTCGCCCTGGGATTCATCGGCATGTTCATCATCGGCGGGCTGAGCGGCGTCATGCACGCCTCCGTTCCGCTGGACCTGCAGCAGACGGACACGTACTTCGTCGTCGCCCATTTGCATTATGTCCTGTTCGGCGGCGCCATCTTCGGCCTGTTCGCCGGCGTCTACTACTGGTTCCCCAAAATCACGGGCCGCATGCTCAACGACACGTGGGGCAAGGTCCACTTCTGGCTCATGTTCGTCGGCGCCAACCTGACTTTCTTCCCCATGCACTTTCTTGGACTGGAAGGCATGCCGCGCCGCATCTACACCTACGATCCGGGCATGGGCTGGGACCTGTGGAACCTGGTCGCGACCATCGGCTCGTTCACCGTCGCGCTCTCCGTCCTGGTCTTCTTCATCAACGCCATCACGTCGCTCCGCCGCGGGGCACGCGCGCCGAACGACCCCTGGGACGGCCAGACTCTGGAGTGGACCATCTCCTCGCCGCCGCCCGTCTATAACTTCGCGGCGATTCCCACCGTCCACAGCGTTCGCCCGTTCTGGGACCAGAAGTACCCGGACGCGGCGCACGGGAAGGCCACGGCCCCCGCGAAGCAGGCCGCGCACGCGGAGCCGGAGCGCCACGGCGATATTCACATGCCCAACCCGTCCTACTTCCCCATTGTCATCGCCCTGGGCATCCTGGTCGCCGTGTCCGGCCTGATGATTCATCCCGCGGTCACCGTCCTAGGCGCCGTCGTCATGCTCATCGGCATCTACGGCTGGTCGTTTGAACCCGCCGGCTGAACGTAAGCCTTGAAGGCACAGGAGGACACGGAGTTGGCAGCATCCGCGACCGGCCACCCGGTGGAACACCCGACGAGCACCGGCCTGAACCACAGGAAGCTCCTCATGTGGACATTCCTGGGGTCTGAGTGCCTGTTCTTCGGTTCGCTTATCTCCAACTATCTGGTCAGCAAGGGCAAGAGCCTGGTGGGGCCATATCCCCACGAGCTGTTCGACATCCCGTTCACTTCGGTGAGCACCTTCGCCCTGCTCATGAGCAGCCTGATGATGGTGCTGGCGTACGCCGCCATCCAGAGGGGCAACCAGCGCGGCGTCCGCATCTGGCTGCTCGCGACGGCGTTCCTGGGACTCGTCTTCCTGGGAGGCCAGTTCTACGAGTTCTCCTCGTTCGTGCGGGAGGGGCTGACGCTGCAGACGAACCTCTTCGGCGCGTCGTTCTTCCTGCTGACGGGCTTCCACGGCGCCCACGTGACCATTGGCGTCATCTGGCTGCTGTCCCTGTGGGTGGTCGCCATGCGCGGCGGGCTGACGCAGGAAAAGAGCCTGAACGTTGACCTGGCCGCCCTGTACTGGCACTTCGTGGACGTCATCTGGATCATCATCTTTACGGTGGTCTATCTGATTCCGTAGAATGTATCGAGGCGGACAGCTGAGGGAGCGCCGTCTCGCAGGAGACGCAGAGATGGAAGGCAAAGCGCAGAGACTTCCCGCGCACGTCGAGACGTCGGAGCACAAGCACCCCGGCCCGGGCCGGTACGTGCTGGTGGGGACGGCGCTGGTCATGCTCACGGCCACCGAGGTGGCCGTGTACTACATCGAGGCGCTGCACGGCATTCTGGTCCCCGTGCTCCTCGTCCTCTCGGCGGCCAAGTTCGCCCTCGTCGTCCTGTTCTACATGCACCTGAAGTTCGACAGCCGCCTGTTCACCGGGCTGTTCTTCGGCGGGCTTGCGCTGGCCGCCTCATTGATGCTGGCGCTGCTTTTGCTCTTCCGGGTCTTCTTCGGCGGCTAGCGAAGTGCTTCCTAAATCTCGTCACCTGCGAGACTCCGCACCGCCGAGCGCTCGGCCCACAGCGTTGATCGCCTTTTGCATGGTTCCTAGTCTTTCCCACAGGGAACCATCCCCTTTAGTACCTATTCCGAAAACCCTCACCCCCTCTGTCCCCCGCTCCCTTGGCAAGGGAGCGGGGGAGGAAAAGAGAAGCTGGGGGACACCCCCAAGCCCCCGCCAGAGGGGGCGTATCCCCTCTGCACTCCCCGGCGCCGGAGATTCCAGACAAACTCCTTCCGTAACGAAGCGTTGGAAGCGCTACACTAGCTGATGCGCCCGCAGGCCTGGCGGGGCAATATGGGAGAGTGGACGGGGATGGTGACCGCGCACGGTGTGACGCCCGCCGACGTGCTGGGGACGTGGTCATGGGACCCGGCTGTCCTGGGCGGCGTTGCCCTGGCGGCTGTCCTGTACGCCGTCGGGGTGAGGCGCAGCGCCGGAGGACGGCTCGACCTCTTCCCGTGGTGGCGGCCCGCTCTCTTCTACACCGGCCTGCTGGTCGTCCTCGTCGCGCTGGTCTCTCCCCTGGATGCGCTCGCGGGCGAGCTGTTCGCGGCGCACATGGTCCAGCACATTCTGCTGAGCACAATAGCCCCGCCTTTGCTTCTGCTGGGCGCGCCCTTCCTGCCGCTCCTGCGCGGGCTGCCCCGCGCGCTGCGGCGGGACGTGATGATCCCCCTGGCGCGGAACGCCGCTGTCCGGCGCGTTCTCGCCGCCGTCTCGCAGCCCGTGCCCGCGTGGCTGTTGTACACGGGCTTTTTCTGGGCGTGGCACGTCCCCGCACTCTACGACGCGGCGGTGCGGCACGAGGCCGTGCACATCCTGGAACACACGGTCTTCTTCGTGACGGGCCTGCTGTTCTGGTGGAACGTCGTGGACCCCATACCTCTGCGCGCCCACCTCCGCCACCTGGTGCGCATCCTCTACCTCTTCGTGCTGGTCGTTCCCGACTCGGCCATGTCCGCTTACCTCGTGCTGTCCACCGCGCCCTGGTACTCCTCCTATCTGAGCACAACGCAAACATGGGGCATGTCGCCGCTGGACGACCAGCGCCTGGGCGCTCTCATCATGTGGGTGCCCGGCGGCCTGCTGTACCTGCTTGCCATTTCATGTGTCTTCTTCAGCATGCCGGAGGCACGGGAGGAGCAGGCGCAGGAACAGAACGCCTGACGGACGGCGGGAGACGGGACGAGACGGGAAAGTCGGCGTAAGAGCGACCGCGCCTGTACGCGCTGGTTGACCCGCCCCCCGCGACCAACTATAATTTCGATGTAACCGGCAAGCGAGGAGGGTTTGGTCGTGGGAATCTCTCCGGCCATCGCCGGGCAGGGCGAGGACCACTCTGGCCCTCACGAAGCATGTGGAGTCATCGGCATCTACTGTCGTGGAGCGGATGTCGCCCGCACCGCATACTTCGGACTCTTCGCCCTCCAGCACAGGGGACAGGAAAGCGCGGGAATCGCCACGTCCGACGGCACGGGGCTGTCCGTGCACACGTCCATGGGCCTGGTGGGACAGGCCTTCACCGAGGACGTCCTATCCCGGTTGAAGGGCCATATCGCCGTAGGCCACACGCGCTACTCCACCACCGGCTCCAGCCGCGCCTGCAACGCTCAGCCCTTCGTGGTGACGGGCCCGGCAGGCGACTTGGCGCTGGGCCACAACGGCAACATCGTCAACGCTCAGCCGCTGCGGAGCCGCCTCCAGGCGGAGGGCTGCGAATTCCACACCACCACGGACTCCGAGGTCATCGCCCACATGCTGGCCCGCGCGCCCGGCGCGACGTGGGAGGAGCGCATAGCCTACCTCATGCGTGAGTGCCAGGGCGCCTATTCGCTCGCCGTCGCCACCAAGGACACCCTCCTGGGTATCCGCGACCCCCTGGGCGTCCGCCCCCTCTGCCTGGGCAAGCTGAACAACGGCTGGGTCATCGCATCTGAAAGCTGCGCCCTGGACCACATCAGCGCCCAGTTCCTGCGCGAGATTGAGCCGGGCGAGGCGGTCATCATTGACTCCAATGGTTTGCGCACGTGGAAGACATCGGAGCCGAAGCGCTCCGCTCTCTGCATCTTCGAGTACATCTATTTTGCGCGGCCGGACAGCGTCATCAATCACAAGCTGCTCTACCCCGTCCGCGAGGCGATGGGCGCCCAACTCGCCCGCGAGTATCCCGTCGCGGCGGACCTAGTCATCGGCGTGCCGGACTCCGCCACCGCCGCGGCCGTGGGCTACTCCCGTGAGTCGGGCATCCCGTACAGCGACGGGCTGATCAAGAACCGCTACGTAGGCCGCACCTTCATCCAGCCGGACCAGCGCCTGCGCGAGATAGGCGTGCGTCTCAAGTTCAACCCGCTGCCCGAAGTCATTCGGGACAAGCGCCTCGTGGTCGTGGACGACAGCATTGTGCGGGGGACGACGACTCCCCAGGTGGTCAGCCTGCTGCGCCGGGCCGGCGCGAAAGAGGTGCACCTGCGCATCTGCGCGCCGCCCATCCGCTGGCCCTGCTACTTCGGCGTGGACATGGCCAGTCAGCGCGAGCTTATCGCGGCGAACATGTCCGTCGCGGAGATCGGCCAGCGCCTGGGAGTGGACTCTCTGGGCTATCTGAGCATAGACGGCCTGGTCAAGGCGGTCGGCCTGCCCAAGAGCAGCTTCTGTCTGGCCTGCTTCTCCGGCCAGTACCCCATCCCCATCCAGTTCGAGCTGGACAAGATGCACCTGGAGAAGAGCGATCTGCCCTCCCCCACGGGCATGGAAGGCAAGTAGGGTCCATAGCGTGATGCCCCGGACCCAGAAGCGTACGACACAGCGGGCGTCTCCCTCCGCGTCTCCGGCGGCGACCTATCGCACCTCCGGCGTGGACCTGGACGCCAACGCCCGCGCCAAGGAGCTTATCAAAGCCCTCGCGCGGACCACCTTCCGCCCGGGCGTCGTGGGAGATATCGGCTTCTTCGGCGCCATGTTCCAGGTCAAGGGCTACCGCCAGCCGGTCCTTGTCGCTAGCACCGACGGAGTCGGCACCAAGCTCAAGATCGCCGTCCTCATGGACAAGTACGACACCGTCGGCGTTGACCTGGTCAACCACTGCGTCAACGACATCTTCACCTGCGGCGCGGAGCCGCTCTTCTTCCTGGACTACATCGCCGTGGGCCGGATGGTGCCGGAGCGCGCGGCGGACCTGGTCAAGGGCCTGGCGGCGGCCTGCATCGCGAGCAACTGCGCCCTTATCGGAGGCGAGACGGCGACGATGCCGGGCCTCTACGCCCCGGACGACTTCGACCTGGCGGGGTTCATCGTCGGCGCCGTGGAGCGCACCAGGGTACTGGACGGCTCCCGCATCGCCGCGGGCGACGTGCTGCTGGGCCTGCCGTCCAGCGGCCTGCACACCAACGGCTACAGCCTGGCGCGAAAGGTGTTCCGCATTGACGAAAAACCCAGGGCGCTGCACAAGCGCTACGCCGACCTGGGCGCCACGCTCGGCGAGGCGCTGCTGGCGCCCCACCGGTGCTACTACGAGACGCTGAAGGGCCATCTCTCCCGCATCAACGGACTGGCCCACATCACGGGCGGCGGGTTCTATGAGAACATACCCCGCACGCTGCCGCGGGGGCTGGGCGTCCGCATCAACCCCATGTCCTGGGACGTCCCCCCTCTTTTCCGCTTAATTCAAAAGACAGGTAACATCACACCACGGGAGATGTATAGCGTGTTCAACATGGGTATCGGTATGATAGCCATGTGCACCCCGGCCAACGCCCGGAGGATCCAGCGCGAGCTCTCCCAGGGCGTCATCATCGGCGAGGTCGTGACGCTGGGGAAAAAGACGGACCGCGTGGTCATGGAAGGAATACGAACGAGCTAAGATGCGTGCGATACTGAGCGTTTCCAACAAGACCGGTCTAGCGGAGTTCGCCAGGGGCCTGGCGGGCTTGGGCTGGGAACTGTACTCCACCGGCGGGACCAAGAAGGCGCTGCAGGACGCGGGGGTGGCCGTCCACTCCATATCCGACCTGACGGGCTTCCCGGAGATACTGGACGGGCGGGTCAAGACCCTGCACCCCGCCGTCCATGGCGGCCTGCTCGCCCGGCGGGACGTGCCCGCGCACATGGCGGAGTTGGCGCGGCAGAAGATCGGCCCCATTGACATGGTCTGCGTGAACCTTTACCCCTTCGTTCAGACGGTGAGCAAGCCGGACGTGAGCCAGCAGGACGCCCTAGAGAACATTGACATAGGCGGGCCGACCATGATCCGGGCCTCCGCCAAGAACTTTCCGCATGTGCTGACCGTGGTGGACCCGGCGGACTACGCGCTGGTGCTGGAGCGGCTGCGCGCGGGCGCCGTGCCCCAGGAGGAGCGCCGCCGGCTGGCGCGGAAGGCCTTTCAGCACACTGCGGTCTATGACACCGCCATCGCGCGGTACCTTTCGGACGCCGACGGGGCGGCCTTCCCCGCCGAGCTGACCATCGGCATGACCAAGCTCTTCGACCTGCGCTACGGGGAGAACCCCCACCAGCACGCCGCGTTCTACCGGGAGGTGCTGTCCGGCGCGGGGACCATCGCCGCCGCGGAAAAGCTGCACGGCAAGGAGCTGTCCTACAACAACATCCTGGACGCGGACGCCGCGTGGAAGGCGGCAACGGACTTTTCCGGCTGCGCCGTCGCCGTCGTCAAGCACACCAATCCCTGCGGCCTTGCCGTCCATCAGGACCAGGCCGAAGCCTACCGGCGCGCCTACTCCGGCGACACCGTCTCCGCCTACGGGGGCATCGCCGCGTTCAACCGGACGCTCACGATGGCGGCGGCGCAGGAGGTCGCGAAGATCTTCTACGAGATTGTCCTTGCGCCGGACTTCGAGCCGGAGGCCCTCGCGTTGCTGCAGAAGAAGCGCGACCTGCGCATCCTGCGCATGGGCCAGACCCGTGACGGGCGGCAGTCGCTGGACTTCCGTCGCGTCGGCGGCGGCGTGCTCGTGCAGACGCCGGACGTCATTGACGAAGACCCCGCCACGTGGAAGACGGTCACGACACGCGCCCCTACGCCCGACGAGCTGCGCGACCTGGCGTTCGCATGGCGGGCGGTCAAGCACGTCAAGTCCAACGCCATCGTCCTGGCGCGGGACGGGACGCTGCTCGGAATGGGCGCGGGCCAGCCCAACCGCGTGACCAGCGTCCACCTGGCGCTTCTCCGCGCGGGAGAGCGCGCAAAAGGCTCCGTGCTCGCCTCCGACGCGTTCTTCCCCTTCCCGGATGGTGTAGAATTGGCCGTCCAGGGCGGAGTCACGGCCATAGCGCAGCCGGGCGGCTCCATCCGCGATAAAGAGGTCATAGAGGCCGCCAACAAGGCGGGAGCCGCCGTAGTGTTTACAGGCGTTCGGCATTTCCGGCACTAGAGGAAGCGCTCGCGTGGCGGCTTCCGCCGTCACGCCCCGATTGGCGACAGGGAGGGACCAGGATGCTGCTACAAAAGACAATTGACCGAGTTGACGACATTGTGGAAGGGCTGCCCCAGGCGGACTGGGCCGTCTTCGACCGCATCTATCGCGTGAGTATCGCGCTGGGCCAGATGCGCCCGCCGGACACCATGACGTCCTGGATAGAGAAGCGCTTCGGCTCGGTAGACGAGGTCGCGGTCCAGAAGATCGTCAAAATCACCAACGTGGTGACCTGGGAGGGCGCCCTGTTCAATCGGCTGCGGGCCAAGCGCCCCATGATGAAGCGGGACGTGCTGGCCCTGGAGTCGCAGATTTTCAACGGCGATCCCGTGACGGACCCCTTCGCCAGCCCGTTGCGGGACACGCCCGCCGACAGCTTCGGACGGGTGGAGGGCCGCTACTGCATCACGGCGAGCAACATCGCCAAGTACGACGGCTATCACGGCGTGGCCGTGTTCAAGGAAGCCAGCCCGTGGCGGTTCGGCCGCGAGCAGGTTGTGGACTACTTCGAAACGGGGTTCCGGTGGGCGCAGAAGGGACGTGAGGAAGACCCGTACGCCCGGTATTTCTTCTTCATGTGGAACTGTCTCTGGCGCGCCGGAGCGACCATCAACCACGGCCACGCGCAGATGTCCCTGTCGCATGACATGCACTATGCCCGCATCGAGCATCTCCACCAGGCGGCGATGGCCTATCGCACCCGGTACGGTTCGAGCTACTTCGACGACCTGTACCACATTCACGAGACTCTGGGACTGGGAACGCGGCTGAACGGCGTCGCCATGATGGCCCACCTCACGCCCATCAAAGAGAAGGAGATCATGCTCATCGCGCCCGGGCCGTGCAAGGAGCTCTGGGAGCACACCTACGACGCGCTGGCCTGCCTGCGGGACAACCTGGGCGTGCTCTCGTTCAACCTTGCGCTGTACACGCCGCCGCTCGCGCCCACAGGCGAGGACTGGAGCGACTTCCCGACCATCGTGCGCATCGTAGACCGGGGCGACCCCACGGTGCAGCCGTCGGACATTGGCACGATGGAGCTGTACGCGCAGCCGGTCATCTCCAGCGACCCGTTCCAGGTGGCGTCCACGCTGCGCGCGGCGCTGGGGTAGAAGAACCATATCCAATGTGGCGTAGCATTCAGCATGATCGAACTGCATTCACGAGTCTGGCGAAACAACCTCCAGAGTCTACTGCTTTCTGTTGAGCGTGACCTCCTGATAGCAAGTCCGTATATTCAGCTTGCTGAGGCTGAATGGGTTTGCCGCACGCTGGCCTCTCGCACCACACCAACACAGCATGGATTACACGTACTTACTGATGTTCGGAGCGACAGCGTTTTGAGCGGCTCGCTTGATATCCGAGCACTTAGGGCATTCTACGAGGCAATACCCGAGGCTGAGGTTGTAAACCTACCGCGCTTGCACGCAAAGGTCTATCTCGCTGATAGGCGAATGGCGATTGTCACCTCAGCTAACCTAACACACGCTGGTTTGGAGAAGAATTTCGAGTACGGCGTGGGTTTTAAAGGCGAAGCAATTGTCAGCCAAATACGTAGTGACCTCGAATCATATGCCCGCGTTGGCAATGTTTTGTCTCGGACAGCCATCGACGCACTTGCGGCTACAGGGGATGAACTGGTAGCGCAATACAATCAGTTGCAGAAGTCCTCGGAAGCCAAACTGAAGAGGCGGTTCGAGCAGACCCTTGAACGTGTTAGGGTCGAGTTCGTCAAGGCTCAAGTTGGTAATCGTTCCGCCAACAGCTTATTTTCTGAAGCAATCACCTACGTTTTGTCCAAGGGCCCTATGAGAACGCAAGACTTGGCTCCCGAGGTCAAGAGACTCCTTCCTGATCTGTGCGACGATACGGTTGAGCTGATCATAAACGGTCAACGGTTTGGAAAACAATGGAAGCACAATGTGCGCAACGCACAACAATCCCTGAAACGGCGCGGTCTGATAACTTTAGACGAGAGGCGCTGGGTACTGGTACACGCCTAGGGTATCGTGCACTATCAAAAGGACACAGACACACACTTTGATGGCGTGACAGGGTAATGCCTCCATGACCTCCGTTGACATCGTCATCCCCGTGTACAACGAGGAGCGGGACCTGCCCCGCTCCGTCGCGGCGCTGGGCCAGTTCCTCCGCGACAACCTGACCGGCAGGACGTGGCGTATCGTCATCGCCGACAACGGCTCCACCGACGGCACGCTCGCCATAGCGCAGGCGCTGTCCGTCAAGATGCCGGGCGTCACCTGCATTCACCTGCCGGAGAAGGGGCGCGGACGCGCGCTGCGCCGGGCGTGGCTGGAGAGCGACGCGGACATTGTGAGCTACATGGACGTGGACCTCTCCACGGACCTGAAGGCGTTCCCCGCGCTGGTGGAGGCCATTGAGCAGGGGGCGGACGTCGCCGTCGGCTCGCGGCTGATGCGCGGCTCGAAGGTGCTGCGGCGGCCCCTCAAGCGCGAGATCACGTCCCGCGGCTATAACATGCTCATCAAGCTGCTGTTCTGGACGCGCTTCAGCGACGCCCAGTGCGGCTTCAAGGCGCTCTCCCGCCGGGCCGCCCAGGCCATCCTGCCCGTGACGAAGGACCTCGCGTGGTTCCTGGACTCGGAGATACTCATCATCGCCGAGAAGAACGGCCTGCGCATCGCGGACGTGCCCGTGACATGGGTGGACGACCCGGATACGCGGGTCAAGGTGCTGAAGACCGCATGGGGCGACATCAAGGGGCTGCTGCGCCTGCGCTTCGGCGGGGTGCCGCGCGTGGCGCTGCCCACGGCAAAGCCGAGCGGAGTGCCCCCACCCCCCTTATCATTGTAGAGCGGGGGGACACCCCCCAACCCCCGTCAGGAGGGTTTCACCCTCCTGAACCTCTCCCTCACACCCCGACACGCAGGACATCGGCAATCCGTCCTCTCTCGCCCTAACTTTCAGAATCGTGTATCGTTATATGTCCATCAGGACGTAATTCGGGGAGGTGTATTATGTCCGGAGCTTCGTCGCGGCATCAGCAGGAGGCTCCCGTCGCGCCCGCCAGCGAGAGTCTCCAGCGCCGCGATTTCCTGGCGCGCGCCGCCGCCCTCGGCCTCTCCGCGGCGGGCCTGACCGCGTTTCTCGGCGCGTGCAGCAAGGCCAGCGCGGCGACGACGCTGACGTCAACGGCCTCGCTCCCCCCGTCCGCGCCTACCCCGGCCCCGACGGCGACGGCCACGCCTGTCGCGGTCGCCACTCGTGTCCCAGCGCCAACGCCCACGCCCACGGCGACAGCGGTCGCGGCCACGCCCACGCCTGTTCCCGCGCGCCCAGCGCCGACGCCCGCCGGACTCACGGAGCGCGAGCGCGTGGCCCATCTGCTGCGCCGGGCCGGGTTCGGCGCGAGCGCGGAGGAGATGGACAGGTTCGCGCGGATGGGAACAGCCGCCACGGTGGACTATCTGGTGGACTACGAGAAGACGGACGACAGCGAGCTGGACGCGCGGCTGGCCTCGTTCAAGTTCGACACGACGAAGCTCGTGGACATTCAGCGCGGGTGGCTCCTGCGCATGGCCGAGACCCGGCGGCCCCTGCTGGAAAAGATGACGCTCTTCTGGCACGGGCTTCTCACCAGCGCGGTCAGCAAGGTGGGCCGCCCGGAGCTGATGCACCAGCAGAACCAGCTATTACGCGAGCACGCCCTGGACACCTATGACGTCATCCTCAAGGCCGTCTCCCGCGACCCCGCCATGCTCGTCTGGCTGGACAACAGGGCGAACCGCAAGGGCGCGCCCAACGAGAACTACGCCCGCGAGCTGATGGAGCTGTTCACGCTGGGCGTGGGCAACTACACGGAGCAGGACGTGAAGGAGTCGGCGCGTGCGCTCACGGGCTGGACTCTGGACCGCGACCTCAAGTTCGTTGACGCCAAAAACATCCACGACGGCGGCGCGAAGACGTTCTTGGGCAAGCGCGGGAACTTCAACGGCGACGACATCATTGACATCATCCTGGAGCAGCCCGCCGCGTCGCGGTACATCGTCCGGCGGCTCTGGGGCTTCTTCGCCTACGCGAACCCGGAGCCGGAGCTTGTGGACAGGCTGGCCGCGACGTTCCGCGACTCGCACTACAGCGTCAGGGCGGTCGTTAGGGAGATACTGCTCTCGAAAGAGTTCTACTCGGACAGGGCGTACCGCGCCATGGTCAAAAGCCCCGTGGACTACGTGGTCGGCGCGGTGCGCGTGCTCGGCGTCAAGAGCGACGGCGCGGAGCTTGTGGGCCAGACCAATCGGCTGGGCCAGTCGCTGTTCAACCCGCCGAACGTGGCGGGCTGGCCCGGCGGCGCGGCGTGGATCAACAGCGCCACCCTGATACACAGGCTGAACTTCGCGAACCGCGTCGCGCTGGCGCGCGGCGGCGCCATGCTCTTCCAGCCTGACAGGCCCCTCGCGCGGCTTCAGCTCCGTACGCCGTACCAGGCGGCGGACTACTACATCGGCCTGCTGCTGGACGGGCGCATGCCGGACGCGGAACGCGAGGTGCTGCGCGCGTACAGCGCGTACGTGGCGCAATGGCCCGGCGCGGGCGGCTGGGCCGGCGACGAGCCGCTGCGCAGCCTGGTCTATCTCGTCATGGCGTCGCCGGACTACCAGTTGGCATAGCAGGATGCTGAAAAACTTTTCGACCATCCCCCTTACCCCCTTCCTGGACAGGAAGGGGGTGGAAAATCGTATCTGGGGGACACCCCCAGACCCCCGTCAAAGGGGCTTCGCCTCTTTGATGGACATCCCTTTTTCAGCACTCTGATAGAGGCGCAGGCCGCCGGTCGGAGGGAGGGAACACACATGCTGACGCGTCGGGAGTTCCTGACACGGTCGCTGCTGGCGCTGCCCGCGGGGGCCATCCTGCCCGCCGTCTTCCAGCGCGCCGTCTTCGCCGCGGAGCGCGAGGGCACGGCCTCGGCGCCAGAGGCCGCGCGGCGCACGCTCGTCATCGTGCAGATGGCGGGCGGCAACGACGGCCTGAACACCGTCGTCCCGTACGGCGACGGGCGCTACTACGACCTGCGCAAGGTCATCAACATCCCGCAGAAGGACGTGCTGCCGCTGAGCAAGGACGTCGGCCTGCACCCGAGCATGGGCAAGCTCAAGGCGCTGTGGGACGACGGCAAGCTCGGCGTCGTCGAGGGCGTGGGCTACCCCAATCCCAACTACTCGCACTTCGTCTCCATGCGCATCTGGCAGTCGGCGGACCCGCAGGACAAGATGACCGAGGGCTGGATGGGCCGCTACTTCGACGGCATGGACGCGGAGGGCCACCTGTTCCCGGCCCTGGCCGTCGGCGGGTCGCTGCCGCGCGAGCTGTCGTCGCCGAAGGTGTCCGTCCCCGTCGTCGAGAGCGTCGCGGCGTACCAGTTCCAGGGCGACCCGCGCGCGCCGCAGCTCAACGCGGAGCGCATGAAGGCGCTGCGCAAGCTCTACGCCGCCATGCCGCCGAGCGCGCCCTTCGCCGTGCTGCTCCACAAGACGCAGCAGGCCGCCGACGCCAGCATCCAGACCATCCAGAAGGTGGACAGGGAGTACAAGCCGGCGGTGGAGTACCCCAGGAACGGGCTGGCGGGCGGCCTGAAGCTCATCGCCGAGGCCATTAACAGCGACCTGGGCGTGAAGGTGTGCCACGTGAGCGTCGGCGGGTGGGACACGCACGCGAACGAGAAGGCGTCGCACGTCCGGCTGCTGGAGTACCTTTCGGACAGCATCGCCGCGTTCCACCAGGACCTCGTGGCGCACGGCAGGGACAGGGACGTGCTGGTCATGACGTGGTCGGAGTTCGGGCGGCGCGCGGCGGAGAACGGCAGCGCGGGCACCGACCACGGCGCGGCGGCCCCGATGTTCCTCGTCGGCACGCCGGTCAAGGGCGGGCTGTACGGGCAGCGCCCCGACCTGGGCAAGCTCGACAACGGCAACCTGCGGTACACGGTGGACTTCCGCTCGGTGTACGCGTCGGTGCTGGACGAGTGGCTGGGCGGCCCGTCGGAGGTCGTGCTGGGCGGCCAGCGGTTCGAGAAGCTAGGGATTGTCCGGCAGGCGGCGTAGGGCGCGCATTGCGCGGCGTCCCGTCTTACACGAAGGAACCATCCCCCTAAGTCCCCCTTCCTTTCCGGGAAGGGGGAAAGAATACGCCGGAAACCTCGGTGCGCTTCGCTCACCTCGGTTTCCGGCACCTTCCAGCGTCCGGCGGGGGAGGGGCGCGCCGCCTACAGCTTCAGCCTGTACGCCATGACGACGATGCGCGGCGCGGGGTGAAAGTCGTACTCCGGCGCGCGCACGAATCCCATGCGCTCGTACATGCGCTGCGCCACCGCCATGATGCGCGTCGTGTGCAGGCCGAGCGTCGTCGCGCCGCGCTCGCGGGCCCGCGCCACGCACGCGCGCATGAGCGCCTCGCCAACGCCCCTGCCGCGCGCGTCCGGGTGGACGGCGAGCAGGCGCACGCCCGCCCATCCGGGCGGCCAGCCCTCCACCACCGAGCGCGAGCCGTCCGGGTAGAACGTGACGGCCCCGACGATGCGTCCGGCCTCCTCCGCGACGAGCAGCTCGGAGTGCGGCAGGCGGGAGCGCACGTCCAGGATGTCGGCGGCGTAGGCGTCCCAGCGTCCGGGCGGGAAGGCGGGCTGGTACTGCTGGTACGCGGCGAGCATGACGCGCGCGGCGACGTCCAGCTCGGCGGGACGCGCTGGGCGGATACGGAGGCGGGGAGGCGGTGGGTGGGGCATTTGAGCGACTCCTAGGTACACAAGCGAAAAGACAGGATTGCACATCTTTGGATGGCGCTAAGCTCCTGGATTCAATGCGGACACTGGGTATTTCCTTGCCGTGCTTTGGCTAGTATACTAAAGCCCCAAAGTGGCCCGACAAACTGAGGAAACATGGGAGCAAGAACTCATGAACCTAGCCCCCTTGACACTCTCACTCCTGAGCAAAGGAGTGCTCGGATGGGTCGTGTCAAGGGGCGCGACACGGGGCCAGAGCGGCGTGTACGCGACATTCTTAGACACCTTGGCCACAGATATAGACTGCAATATCGCCGTGTGCCAGGCAAGCCTGATTTTGCGTTTCCTGGCAAACGCAAGGTCATTTGGGTTCACGGTTGCTTCTGGCACCGTCATGAAAAGTGTCTCTTAGCTCGCTTACCAAAAGGCCGCCAGGATTTCTGGGTGCCGAAACTGGAGGAAAACCGTCGTAGGGACTTGGAACACCAAGAAGAAGCTCGGAACCTGGGATGGCGGTTCTTGATTGTCTGGGAGTGTGAGCTAAGAAACCTCACTTTGGTCGAGTCTCGACTCAGAGCGTTTCTTGAGAACCATGAACTCGATTGAGTTGTTTAGCGGCGCTGGCGGCTTAGCTTTGGGGATCCACCTCGGGGGCTTCCAACATCAACTAATCGTCGAATCAGACGACGACGCGTTTGAGACGTTGCGAGTAAACGTAGACCGAGAATCTGTACCTGGCGTCAGGAATTGGCCGCTGGTGCATGCGAAGGTTGAGTCGGTCGACCTCGGTCATTACGCTGAAGTGGATCTCCTAGCTGCGGGCATTCCTTGTCAGCCTTTCAGCAATGGTGGAAAGCGACGTGGCTTTGAGGACGACAGGAACATGTTTCCCATTTTCTCCCAGTCAGTCGCAATAATCAGGCCACGGGCTTTCCTATTGGAAAACGTTAATGGCTTGATAAACGGACGGCTCGCGGATCACATGGAATACGTGGCTCTCCAACTTTCCATGCCTGAGTGCCAACCCGGACGGCGACAGACATGGCGCGACCATTTGGAACAGCTCCGCCGGAGACCTTCGAATGCTACGACCTACGAAGTGAAATGGCAAGTCGTAAACGCAGCAGACTACGGCGTGCCCCAGACCCGCAAGCGAGTTTTCATTGTGGGTCTCCGTAAAGACCTCGGAGTCACGTGGAACTTTCCAGTTCGCACGCATTCAAGGGAAGCCCTAGTATATGCACAATCAATCTCGAATGCATACTGGTCGCAACGCCGCATGAGTCCTCCGCAAGTCCCGCATGTCGGACACATGCGGCGTGGCGCCATGCTTGGGGCAAATCTTATGCCATGGCGGACTGTTCGCGACGCCATAGAAGACCTGCCAGAACCCAGATCATCCCCCAAAGGTGATGCCCTGCACACTCTGACTCCCGGCGCGAGGAGCTACCCAGGCCATACTGGCAGTTACATAGACTGGCCAGCCAAGTCGCTAAAGGCGGGTGTGCACGGCGTGGGAGGGGGCGAAAACGCGCTTCGGGACGCGCAGGACCATCTTCGCTATTTCACGATGCGGGAATGCGCGCGGCTCCAGACGTTCCCAGACTCCTGGACATTCCACGGTACGAGGTCAAGCGTCACTAGGCAACTGGGAAACGCAGTACCTGTCACTCTCGTAAAGATTGTGGCGCGCTCAATCAAGGTAGCCTTGGCGTAGCCTAGCTGGGATCAGGAAGGCCGACGTCGAACCGCTTTTGAAAGTAGGTTCGTAGGTTGCCATACTGCCGCTCTAAGGCTGTACCGTCATTTGGACTTTGCTTCTCTTTGTCAAAGTTGATCAGATTCTGCTCATCCTCAGTCAATACTTCGCCAGATCCCCCCGCCATTCTTTGAGATTTGAGACGCGATGATGTTATCTCCGCGTTAAACCGCTCCAGTTGCTTCCGGGAAAAGGGCAGCTTAGCCGATATCTTCCGGCAAATGCGAAATATATGGAAATACAAAGTTATCCTGCCCTGGCTCCCCAGCAGCGGATCTTTTTTCTTAAAGAAGACGCTCATGTCGTCGAGGAGTTCTACGGTCTCCTTCTCAAGTGCGGCAAGCGCGGAGGGCTTGGCCATGGCTTCCCCCTTTTCACGGGCTCGCCTGTATTGGGTCACCCAGTCATTGAGCGTCACCTTCTTCGTTGAATTGAAACCCGAATTACGTGTCAGATAAAGGAACTTGGCCATAAGGTCAAGGTGCTGAAATCTATCATTCCTTATGGTGACGCGCTCCGTGAAGAACGAATTCGACAGCGCGATCCTCCGTATTAGAAGGGGCAGCGGACCTCCCAAAGCGTTTCTGTATTCTGGCGCACTGAGGGGAACAGCAATATTGAGCCGGGCGAACAGATCCTCGATGAGGAACTCATCCTCCGCCTGCACCAACACCACGGGCATTTCAAACCCGTCAAACCTTGCGCGCAGCGCAGGAAACTTCTCCAAAAGCTCACTATAAGTCGCTCCACCAGCCTTGATTCTCTCTTCATCGAAGAAGACAAAATCACTCGCCAACCGTAGTTCATCGTCGATGAATTTCCACAGGGCTAGCAGTCGCTGTTTTCCATCGATGACAGCGTACTTGAACTTGCTCCCACTCCTTTGTGACGGCAACAACTCGTGGAAATACAGCTTAGGGATGTCGACCCCATTGATCACAGAGTCGATGAACAGCTGTTGCTTACTTTCGTCTTTCCAAACGGACAGTCGCTGATACGGCGGCTCGAGGTTAATTAGTTCGCGTTGCCGATAGATGTCCAGCACGTTATTCGCACGCAGTGCATACATTCTGAAACGTGGCATCACAACCCCCCCATGGCCTCTCGCGCGACGTTATCCAGCTCAGGAAATACGGTGAGCCTAGTCACACCAAGCTTACCCAATTCGTCCCTGATCTGTTTTTTGCTCCTGGCCGGAATCAAATAGCGCCAAATGTGGCTACCGTCCCCCACATTCTCGACAGGTGTATCGTCCGAATGATGAATGGTAAAAACTCCTTGTTGAGACTGGATCCGTTTGGTAGTGCGGATACTGATCGCTGCCGCTGGCGGGACTTTTGATTGAGACGTCAGGCGACTCACTCGTGAAGGTCTATAATTCTCAAGAAACTCGTCAAACGTAGAGATTTCCCTTTCATCGCTAAACATGGGAATAGCATCAGGTAGAGGTTGTTCGCCTCTAGCAAAATAATTCAACTGTGTTGGAAGTACGCACCAAAGAACGCCGTCGGTTTCATCCTGGTTGCCCCCTCTGGGGGGCTCCCCAAAAACTGAGAAATAGATCCCAATCAAAGGACTCTCGGTCCAGTCCATCAAGCGCGAGGGCAGACCATGGTGCCGCATAATCAACATCCATTCCCATTCCCCCTGCGGCCTCTGGTCGAGGAATTCATGCGCGTTTTGTTTAAACCGATTCATCAAGTCCATTTCCCGAGCGACGGGAATCCCGTTGCGGTGCAACGTTGGCAATAACTTGTAGGCTGCGTTCGTGAGACCGCGATACCAAATCTTGGATTGAACTCCAAGTGCTCGCTCGTCTTTTAGCTTACACGTAAGGAGTTCCGCCATACTGTTGACGCGCCTATCCCGAAATCTGAAGGGCGAAGCCACCATTGCCTCCTAGCACTTTGTTGCGCCGTCACCCGCCAATCCCAATGCTCACTTCCTGTGGCCTACGCCGCCACTATACCCCGTACGCCCGGTATGTCAAGACTAACCACCGTCCTCCGCCACGGTGTGCACCTTCAGCAGGTTCGTGCTGCCGGACGCGCCCAGCGGCACGCCCGCCGTGATCACCAGCACGTCGCCGGAGCGCGCCAGGCCCAGATCCCGCGCGCACCGCGACGCCGTCGCGAACACCTCGTCCGCGCTCGACTGCTCGGCGACGACGACGGGATGCACGCCCCAGACGAGCGCGAGACGTCGGCGCACCTCCTCGCGGGAGGTCAGCGCCAGCAGCGGCGTCCGGGGCCGGTAGCGCGCCACGCGCAGCGCCGTGCTGCCCGACGTGGTGAACGCGACGATGGCCCGCGCCCCGACGAGGCCCGCCGTGTGGCAGGCGTCGTGCGCGATGGCGTCGTCAATGGCGTCGCCGACCTCGCGTCGCCGCTCCTCGGCCACCTGCCGGAAGGGGAACGACGTCTCCGTCTCGCGGGCGATCTTCTCCATCATGCGCACCGCCTGGACCGGGTACTGGCCCACGGAGGTCTCGCCGGAGAGCATGACGGCGTCCGTGCCGTCGAGGATGGCGTTCGCGACGTCCGTGACCTCCGCCCGCGTGGGGCGCGGCGCCAGTATCATGGACTCCAGCATCTGCGTGGCGGTGATGACCGGCTTGCCCAGGCGGTTGGCCGCGCGAATGATGCCCTTCTGCACGTGCGGAATCTTCTGCACCGGCATCTCCAGGCCGAGGTCGCCGCGCGCGACCATCACCCCGTCCACCTCGCGCAGGATGGCGTCGAGCCGCTCCACCGCCTGCCGCATCTCAATCTTGGCGATGAGCGGGATAGTCGCACCGCGCTGCCGCAGGGCGTCCCGCGCCTGCCGGACGTCCTCCGGCCCGCTCACGAACGACAGGGCCACCCAGTCGGCGCGCTGCTCCGCGGCGAAGTCGAGCGCGGCGCGCGTCGCGTCCGTGAGGAAGGGGATGGAGAGCGGCACGCCGGGGAACACGACGCCCTTGCCGGGCTTGAGCGTCCCGCCGACGACGACGCGGCAGACCACGTCCGGCGGCTTCACCTCGACGACGCGCAGCTCCATGGCGCCGTCGTCGAGCAGCACGATGCGGGCGTGCGCGGCGTCGTGCGCGAACGTCGGCAGGTTCACGCCGATGCGGCTCTCGGTGCCGACGACGCGCTCCGTGGTGAGCGTGAGGGTGGCGCCGCGCCGGAGGACGACGCTCTCCGCCGCGAGCGGCCCCACGCGGTACTTGGGGCCGGGCACGTCCACGAGGATGGCGACGGGCCGCTCCGCATGCGACGCGGCCTCGCGGACGAGGCGCACGGTGCGCGCGTGCTCCTCCGTCGTGCCGTGCGACAGGTTGAGGCGCGCCACGTCCACGCCCGCGCGGACGAGCCGCCCGAGCACGGAGGCGCTGGCGCTGGCCGGGCCAAGCGTCGCGACGATCTTGGTGCGACGATTGAACGGGAGGAGCTTCATGCGTCCGGCCCTCCTTTGTTCAGGCCCAGTATATATCCGTCAGGCCAGGTCCTTCACGTAGCGCAGCGCGTCCGTGCCGTCCTGGTAGTAGTCCGGGATGACGTCGAACCGGCGGTAGCCGCGCGCCTCGTAGAAGCGGATGGCCGTCGCGTTGTCGCGGCGCACCTCCAGCACCAGCCGCGCGAAGTCCTGACGCCGCGCGTGCGCCTCCGCCGCGTCCAGCAGCCTGCCGCCGAGTCCGCGCCCGCGCTGGCCGGGCCGCACGACGATGCTGTACAGGCGGCAGGACTTGCCGCCGTTGCGCCACATGACGACGGCCATGCCGCGGGCCTTGCCGCGCGCGTTGTCCAGCAGGACGACGCCGCGTCCGTGCGTCAGGTAATGGCGGAACTGGGCGCGGGTGAAGAAGTCGGAGTCGAAGCCGGTGCGCTCCAACTCCACGAGCTGATCCAGGTCGGCGAGGGTTGCCTTGCGTATCACTCGGTGGCGCGGCCTTCCGGACCCCGCTGAATTGCCTCGCGGATGCGGGCGTCCTGCGGCCATTATAGCGTCTCGCCCGCCCGTGGCCGGGCGCCAGCCGTAGCTGCCCGGATAGCCCTCTTTCGCCCGCTGGCCCCGTGTGCTATAATCCGCCTTTGACTCGCGCACAAACTGTCAACAAAGCATTGAGAAGATGATAGAGGCCTATAACCTCACCAAATACTACGGCGACTTCCTCGCGATAGAGGACGTGTCCTTCAAGGTAGGCAAGGGACAGATTGTCGGCTTCCTGGGTCCGAACGGCTCCGGGAAGACGACGACCATGCGCATCCTGACGGGTTTCATGCCCCCGTCGTCGGGCACGGCCAAGGTCGCCGACCACGACATCCTCGACGAGTCGCTGGAAGCGCGCCGCAAGGTGGGCTACCTGCCCGAGACCGTGCCGCTCTACATGGACATGACCGTGCGGGCGTACCTGGAGTTCCAGGGGAACCTCCGGGGCATGACCAGGACGCACCTCAAGAAGCGCCTTGACGACGTCGTTGACATCTGCAGGCTCGGCGACTACCGGGACACCATCATCGGCAAGCTCTCCAAGGGCTACAAGCAGCGCGTGGGCATCGGCCAGGCCATCCTGCACGAGCCGGACGTCCTCATCCTGGACGAACCGACCATCGGCATTGACCCGCGCCAGGTCGTCGAGACGCGCCAGCTCATCAAGGGGCTGGGCAAGGAACACACCCTCCTCCTCAGCACGCACATCCTTCCCGAAGTCAGCATGGTCTGCGAGCAGGTCATCGTCATCAACGACGGGCGGATTGTCGCGGTGGACAAGCCGGAAAACCTGTCGGCGCGGCTGCGCGGCTCGGAGCAGGTCCGTCTGGACGTGCGCGGGCCGTCCAAGGACGTGCTTACCAGGCTGCGCTCCGTGAAGGGCGTACGCGAGGTGACGTGGGTGCCCGGCTCCGGCGACCGCAATGGCTACACCATTGAGGCGCAGCCGGGTCTTGACCTGCGGGAGGAGTTGGCCAGGCTGGTGGTCAACAGTGGATGGGGCCTGCAGGGGCTGCAAACGGGCGGCCTGAGCCTGGAGGAGATATTCCTGAAGCTGACCACCAAGGAGGACATCTAGGCCGTGCGGAACATCCTGACCATCGCCGGCAAAGAGATACGATCATACTTCGGATCGCCGATGGCGTACGTCGTGACGGCGGTCTTTCTGGTCATGTGCGGCTACTTCTTCGCGTCCAGCCTGAGCAGCGCCTTCCCTGAGGCCACCATCCGCGGGTTCCTGTTCCCCGCCGCATTCGTGCTCATGATTCTGACGCCCCTTCTGACCATGCGCCTCTTCGCGGAGGAGGCCAAGATGGGCACGCTGGAGCTGCTGCTGACCGCGCCGGTGCAGGACTATCAGGTGGTGCTGGGCAAGTTTCTCTCCGCCCTGACCATCCTCGCCGTGATGGTCGCGCTGACCGGCTACTACGCCATCATCCTGTTCATCTACGGAAGCCCTGATGCGGGCCCCCTTCTGAGCGGCTACCTGGGGTTGTTCCTGCTGGGCGCCGGATTCCTGGCGGTCGGCGTCTTCGCCTCGTCCATGACCAGCAACCAGATCGTGGCCGCCGTCCTGACATTCGGCATTCTGCTCCTCATGTGGGTCATCAACTCGGCCGGAGGCCTCTTCAGCGGCATGCCGCAGGAGATCGTGGACTACCTCTCGCCGCCAACCCACTTCCGCGACTTCGCCTTCGGCGTCATAGACACCAAGGACGTGGTGTACTTCCTGAGCATGGCGGCGGCTTTCCTGCTCTTCACCGTGCAGGCCGTGTCCACCCGGAGGTGGAGATAACGTGACACAGAAGCCTCCGGACATTCAGGAGCCACAGGAGCCCCGCGGGGAGGGCGGCGTTTTCCGTCGCCTGTTCTCGGCGCTCAACGCCGCCAGCCTGGCGCTGCTGGGCGGAGGCATTCTTGCGCTGGTGGCGGCACTCCTGACGGCGCTGCTGCTTCCGAACCTCGCCAGCTACACGCTGACGCTCGGCGCTCTGGGCCTGTTCCTTCTCCTCCTGTTCCTTGTCATCGCCTTCCAGTCGGTGAAGACGGCTTTCCTGGGCCGCCGCGGGCGGTATGGCAGCAACGCCATCGTCATGGTCCTGGCCTTCGCCGGCCTCATGGTGCTCGCCAATGTCATCGCCGCCCGTAACACCTATCGGATGGATGTAACCGCCTCCAGGGAGTTCAGCCTCGCCCAGCAGACGCTCGACGTCCTGAAGCGGCTCGACCAGCCCGTGGAGGCCGTGGGCTTCTTCACCCCCACCGACCCGACGCTCTCGCGGCTGCAGGACCAGGCGGAAAACCTGCTGCGGGAATACCGCTATCAGTCGCCCAAGTTCACGTACCGGTTCGTGGACCCGGACGCCCAGCCGGGCGTCGCCCGCCAGTACGACATCAAGAGCACCGACGACTACGGCTCCGTCGTCTTCGCGGCGGGGCGCCCCCGCGCGCCAGCAC
>Ga0082335_1001941_pt1 | contig 40843 bp, 32 predicted proteins | sample Subgrocontami58m_FD_72375 | JGI IMG/M metagenome (GOLD analysis project Ga0082335, IMG submission 72375) | Subsurface groundwater microbial communities from S. Glens Falls, New York, USA - GMW37 contaminated, 5.8 m (SPADES assembly) (version 2) ...
ACAACGCGGTTTCGAACAGACCCCCCGTCACATGCTGACCCTGGCCTGTCGTCTGCCGTTCCAGCAAGGCGGCCAGCACCCCGATCACTGCGTAGGTGGCGGCGCCGATATCCACCACCGAGGCCCCGGCACGCAGCGGCTGCCCGGGAGGGCCGGTCATATACGCGAGACCAGACGCCATCTGGCCCGGCTCGTCCATCAGCGGCCGCGACTGGTATGGGCCACTGAGGTATCCCTTGATGCTGCAGTATACGAGGCGGGGATTGTGCTCACGCACCATCGCATAGCCCAGACCCAAACGATCCATCGTGCCCGGCGCCATATTCTCGATCAGAATGTCCGCACGGCTGAGCAGCCGCAGAGCGATTTCGTGTCCCTCGGGTGCGGCGATGTTCACCGCGATGCCGCGCTTGTTGCGATTGAAGTAGAAGAAGGAGCCGTTGCGCTGGCTGCCACGGCGGCTCGGCGTGCCGGCGTCGGGCGGCTCCACTTTGATGACATCGGCCCCCATGTCGGCAAGAATCAACCCCGCCGTGGGCCCCGCGACGATCTGCCCGAATTCGACGACGTGCATACCCTCGAGCGGCAGCCGGCTCATAGCGCGATCTCGTTCCGTAACTTCATTCGGATGATGTGCATTTTCGTATACTATTACACTATCTACTCGAAGAAAGGAAGACAACATGGCGCAGACGCCGGGAGAACACAAAACCAAGCGACTGGATTGGGACGCGCTTGAGATCGGCGAGAAACTACCCACCTTATCCTACGTCTTGACTCAGGAGATGGTCGACGAATTCCGCAAGGGAGTCATGGATCCCGAGGCGGCCTTCCCCACCATCTCACAAAAGGTGGACGTACGCCCGTATCACCTGGTTTACCATGACGACGGCTCGGTGAATGCGCGTTGCGCGTTTCACTGCTACAACCCGCCCATCCCCGGCAAGCGGATCACCGTCCAGGCGTGGATCGCCGACAAGTATGCGCGCCGCGGCAAGAACTACATCGTCACCGAAGCGGTCTCGGTCGACGAGGATGGCCGTCTGCTGGATCGCGTCATCACCCATGAGCTCAAGCAGCCCTCGGAGGTAGGCAAGAAATGGCAATAGTACGCAACTACAAAGTGGGCGATCCGTTATCGCCGCTGACCAAGAATATGACACAAGAAGCGATCAACGCCTTCGAGAAGAGCGGCGGTGCAACGGGCCCGAGCCAGTTTACCGATCTGGAAACCGCCCGTAGTACGCTGGGCACGCGCAGCACTGTTGCTTCCGGGCGCATGTCGCTGACGTTTGCCACCGAGTTGTTGCGGCGCTACTTTGGCGCCGACGTGTATAACCGTGGGGGCATGGTGGACTTGCGATTTCTGCGTCCGGTGCGTCCGGGGGACTCCGTCACCTTTACCGGCAAGGTCACCGGCATCGCCAAGGAAGCCGACGGCAATCGTGTCAGCGTGGAGGTGAGCGCCACCAACCAGAAGGGCGATGTCACCGCGGCGGGCACGGGCGCATGCCTCGTACCCAGCGGATACTGGCCGGCGGAAGAGTAGCAAGCTGCAGGGTTCCCGTCACGCGGTGCACCTGTACCTTTCCCGCGCGGTTATGCGGCAGGCTCGTAACTATCGGCACGAACATCAGCGCCGCGGAATGACCGTATCGACGATCTTCCGCACGTCGGCGGCCTGCTCCATGCTCATGATGGAGTTGAGCGCTGCATCGGCCTGCGCCGGCTTCAGCACGGCGCCCGCGAGCATCTTGAATTTGTCGAACACCGCTTCCCTGGCTTCCCAACCGTAGGTGTCGCCGCGGCCGCCCGTCGCCTCGATACGGGGTGCGATCAAGCGCGCGCCATTTTTCAGCGTCACGGTGAGGTCCCAATAGTGACCGCTGCCGCGGGACCGATGCGGCCGCCCGACGTACTCGGGATCCTGAGTGATGTTCACTTTCTTCAGCATCTCCTGTACTGCCGGGCGCATGGCCGCCTCATCGGTGAAGCTGGAGAGATCCAGCTTGCCGCCGTCGACGATGCACGAAGCGACCGTGAACCAGGTAGAGAACTTGCCCTGCAGGCCGGATTTGGGCCAGCGCAAGTTCGGCGCCATACAGGACGGTTCGTACGTGGTGACGAGGTCGACTGATGCGACGTCCTCGGCTTTGATCGGATGTTTCCTGAGGAGTCGCGTGATGGCCGTGTTGGCGCCGTGCGTGCCGCCGCAACAAGGCCAGATTTTGATGGCGATCCCGTTGGCGACCTCCTTGCCGCTGCCCATGAGCGCCCAGGGATTGCCCAGGTGGCGCGGGATGGCGCTCAATTGCATCATCTCCTCGCCATACACGGCCGCATAACCAAAGCGATGTTCCATGACGTCCGGATTCGCTTCGTAGCCCTTCTGCGCCATCTTGGCCGCCATCACGCCCGCACGGCATGCGTTTCCCGGATGGAAAGGCTTGGTCATCGTACCGAAGTTCGCACGCAGTCCCGAGGCCTGAGTCGCGCCGATGCCGAGCGCCATGCGCATCTGCATCTCGTCGAGGTTCAGCATCTTGGCCGCAGCGGCAGTAGAGCCCAACGTGCCGATGCTGGAGGTGTTGTGCCAGCCCTTGCCGTAGTGGTCTTCGCCCATCGCATGCGTGACGTTGAGGGTAATGTCGAACCCCACGATGTAGGAGAGCAGGGCGTGCTTGCCGCTGAGACGATGTTCCTCGCCCATCGCGAGCACGACGGGCATCAGCAGTACGGCCTGGTGCCCGCCCGTGAAATCGTCGAAGTCCTCCGAGTGGCCCAACGTGCCGTTCGCCATCGCCGCGTTAACGGCGTTGGTCTCGATGTTCGTTCCCAGCACCCGGGCGACGGGCTTGCCGCCGAGCTCGTCGACCAAGCTGGTGAATATCTTGCCGAGCGGGCGCGTGGTGCCATATATCGCGCAGCCTACGGCGTCCAGGAGACACAACTTGGCCAGGTTCACGGCCGGTGTCGGAATGTCTTCGAATTTGGCTTCGGTGATAAAACGAGCCATACGTTGCGTGGTACCCATCATCGCTCCTTTGGATGTGATTCAACAGCGGTTAATTCGCATGATCGAGACGCACCGCCGGCGACGATCCCTTGATGATGAATTCGCGTAGCGTCTGCGTTGCCCAAATGCGGAACTGCGTGGCCTGGAAGCTGTTCACCCGGTAGCCGACGGCGATGATGGCATCGAGGTTGTAGTATTTGGCGGAGTACGTTTTCCCGTCCCCAGCAGTGTGTTCCAAAATGGAACACACTGATTCACGCCAGCCTTTGTCCGCTTCTTCAACTCGGTCAACACGTCGGCCTTGGTGGCTTCAAGGACGCAATCGAGACGGCGGAGGACGGTGAACGGCAGGATGACCTTGCCGTATTCAGATTGCTTGTAGTCGCCGCGCAGCAAATCGGCAACGGACCAGATAAAGGATGAGAGGTTGATGTCGCTCATGGGTGTGAGTGATTTCGGGAAGTGGCGAGGTCCTTCTCTGATGGGGCGATCCATTGCATAAACGACTTCCTCGAATGTCGCTCGAAGCTATTTCAGGCTTCTGTGATGGCTATTATTGACCATTTTCACTTTGCCTGCGGTTTGTTGGCAGACTGACTGCGTCGCTGAGCTGGCCACCCTATTGCTTGCGGTGTAGTGCTGCGACCTGCCGTAGGGGCCGACCTCGTCGTCGAGCTCCTGCTGCTCCGTCAGCAGGACTCTCGGCGCGAAATCCGCGAAATCCACGATTGACTGCGGCTGCCAGGGGGAGAGACACTCTCCGAGATAGCCATTGGATTTCCTATCCTTCTCATCCAGATGAGGTGATAAATGAATGCTACCGAGCAAATCGCGCGGTTCATAGCGAACACCCGCTACGAGGACATCCCCCGCCCCGTCCTCGACGCCACCCGGACCATCATCCTTGACGGCGTCGCCAACGTGCTCGCGGGATCCACGCAGCCGGTGCTCGAGTACATCCGGCGCTACGTGGACCGCCTCGGCGGACGTCCCGAATGCACGGTGATCGGCTCGCCGTTGCGCACTAACCCACCGCTCGCGGCCTTCGCCAACGGCGCGGCCATGCACGTCCTGGACTACGAGCCGCAAGGGATTCCCTCCACGCACGGAACGTCCACTCTTCTGCCCGGCATCCTGGCGCTCGCGGAAGTGAACGGCGCTTCAGGACGGGCCGTCGTGACAGCATTCGCCGTGGGATGGGAAATCCAGCAGCGCATCGCCAAGGCTGCACAGAAGGCGGATTCGCGGCCCTTCCACCCGCCAGGGATATACGGCCCACCGTCGTGCGCGGCGGCCTGCTCCAACCTGCTTGGCTTTGACGAGCACAAGACGCGGATGGCTTTGGGCATAGGCGCGTCGCGGACCGGAGCCCTGTTCGCCAACAACGGGACCATGACCAAGTCCACCCATCCAGGCAACGCCGGCAGGATGGGCGTGGAAGCGGCGATGCTGGCGGCCGACGGATTCACTGCCAACGATTCGATTTTTGAAACGGTCCGCGGTTATGTAGAGACTCTGTTCGGGGATGCATTTGATTGGGATGCCCTCATGGGCGGACTGGGCCAGCAATGGAACCTCCAGCAGCACGGCTTCAATATCAAGCGCTACCCGGCCCAGATCGCCATGCAGTGGGCGACCGAGTCCGTGGTGCTGCTGCGCGAGAAGAATGGCATCCGCGCGGAGGACGTGGAGTGGCTGGAACTGGAGGTTTCCTCCCGGCGTCCTGGCTTGTCCCGCCCCGCGCCTGCGACAGGACTCGACGGCAAGTTCAGTTTCGAATATGTCGCCGCGGTGGCTCTAACCCAAGACCACGTCGGCATCGACGCCTTCTCCGACGCGGTTCGGTTCTCCGCTCCCGTGGAAGCCGCGCTGCAGAAAATCCGCCTGAAGCCGAACCCCGATATCCCAACGTCAACCATGGACACGTGGGTGCAGGCCCGGGCAGGTCTCAAGGACGGCAGGGTTCTGGTGGAGCGATGCGACGCCTATCGGGGCGCCGCACGCAACCCGATTGGACGGGATGCGCACCTGGTGAAGGTGAGAGACTGCATGTGCCGCGCGCTGCCGGAGCCAAAGATGGAGTGGTTGATAGGTCTGGTTGAGGGACTGGAAGACCTCAAGGACGCCCGCGTGTTAGTGAGGGCGCTGGTAGGAGAGTAGCATACTTTCGAGGAGCTTTATGATGGATTATGCGCGCTTTGTTTCGCGCTTTGCCGCGATTGTGCCGCTGCTGATGTGCGCCAGCGCATCACATGCGGCTGATACCTATCCATCCAAACCCGGCCGCCTGATCCTGCCGTTCGGCGCGGGCGCGTCCACCGACATTATCGGACGCATCTTCGCGCAGCGCTTCAGCGAAGCGTGGGGACAAACTCTCGTCGTCGATAACCGGCCAGGCGCGGCCGGCATTCTCGGCACCGAGCTTGCCTCCAAAGCCGCGCCCGACGGCTATACGATATTTACCTACGGCATCAATCAAACGATCACGCCCAACCTCTACAAAAAGCTGCCCTACGATCCCCATCGCGATTTCATACCGCTGTCGCTGTACGCGACGATGCCCAATATCCTGTGTGTCAATTCTTCGCTGCCCGTCAGGAGCGTCAGCGAGTTCGTCAAATTCGTCAAGGCCAATCCCGGCAAATACAAATACGCCTCGTCGGGGGTTGGCGCCTCGCCGCACCTGACGATGGAACTGTTTAAGGCTGTCACCGGCATCGATCTCATACACGTACCCTACAAAGTCGCGTCGCAGGGCTACGCCGAGACCATCTCCGGAGAAATACAAGGGTTCTTTTTCAATCTTCCCGGGCCACTGCCTCACGTCAAGTCCGGGCGGCTGCGGGCACTCGCCGTGACCTCGGCCAAACGCGCCGAACAGGTGCCCGATGTGCCCACCATCATGGAATCCGGCATACCGGATTTCGAAGTGACGGTGTGGCAAGGCTATGCCGTGCCCAAGGGCACATCGAAGGCACACTTGGCCAGCATCCATGCGGCGATGATGAAAGCGCTTGCCTTACCTGACTTGAAGCAGCGCTTTTTTGAAAACGGCGTCGCCGCCGCGCCGCAGACACCCGATGAATTCGTGAAGTTCATCAGCGTGGAATACGCCAAGTGGAAAAAAGCGATAGCGCTGTCCGGCGCTAAAGTGGAATAAGCTGCGCCGCGTAACCTGAGTTTCCCCCGAAATTTCGTCTTCCAGTTTGTCGTGAACAAAGCATCGCTGCGGTGTACACCGCGTATCGCGTTTTCTATTCGAGCTTGATGCCCGCGGCCTTGACTACTTTGGTCCAGCGCGCGATTTCGGCTTTCAGATGGTTGCCGAGATCCTCCGGTGTGCCGCCCACCGGCACCAGCCCGTAACTATTCAAGCGGTCGCGCACAGAGGCTTGCTGAAGCAGGCGATTCAATTCGGAATTGAGCAGGTTGACGATGTCTCGCGGCGTGCCAGCCGGCGCTAAAATGCCGGTTCGTGACTGGACGACAGAATCGGGCACACCCGCTTCAGCGAGCGTGGGTACGTCGGGCAAATCGGGCACGCGCTTGGCGGCAGTGACGGCGAGCGGGCGCACCTTGGCGCCGGCGCGCAGGTGCGGCAGGCATTCCGCAATGGGACTGAAGATCACCGGCATCTGGCCGCTCAAAAACGCCAGCAACGCCGGTGCGCCGCCTTTGTACGGCACGTCCTGCATCTTGATTTGCGCGTTCATCATGAAAAGTTCGACCGCCATGTGCGTGATGGTGCCTTGCCCGGCCGAGGCGTACTGGATGTAATTCGGTTTCGCTTTCGCCATGGTGATCAATTCCTGCACGGAGTTGACGCCCAGCGACGGTTGCACGAGCAGCACGTAAAACGATTGCCCCACTGTCCCGATTGGCACGAAGTCCCTGATCGGATGAAACGGCAGCTTGGGATAAAGCGGTACATTGGTGGCGAGCGACCCGCTGGCGAACAACAGCGTGTGGCCGTCGGGCGTGGCGCGCGCCGCCAGTTCGCTGCCGAGCGACGTACCCGCGCCGGGCCGGTTGTCGACCACGACTTGCTGGCCCCATGCTTCAGTGTATTTCTGCGCCACAATGCGCGCGACGATATCGGTGGAGCCGCCTGGCGGGAGTGGGACGATCATACGGACGGGCCGGGTGGGATAGCGCGGGGCCTGCGTGGCAGCCAGCGCCGGGCAAGCAACCGTAATTGCCATGACTGCTGCTATACACGCCTTGACTTCCCCCCGGATTATCGCCATCGTAGCCTCCTGATGTGGAACAATAAGTATAGCAGGCAATATTCCAGCGGCAGTGGCCCGGAGCCGACACCACATACTCATCCAGCGCTTTGGCTCGGCATCAGGCGTAGGCGATAGCTGATGGGGTTGAATTTCTGGAGGATGCCGATGAAAATTCAGTCCGTTCTTGCGGCGGCCATGGTACTTGGCAGCGCCGCGCTGATGACCGAAGCTGCGGCGAAGTCTTATCCCGAGAGGCCGGTGAGGGTGCTGGTGGCGCTGGCTCCTGGCGGAGGGACGGATACCATCACGCGGGTAATAACGCAGAGGCTTTCCGAAGTGTTGGGGCAATCGTTCGTCGTTGACAACCGGCCGAGCTCCGGAGGCAATGTAGCCGGTGAACTGGTGGCACGCGCCGCGCCGGACGGTTATACGTTGATCACGGTTACGCCGACCTATGTGGTGAACCCGAGCTTGTTTCGCGATGTGAGGTACGACGCGTTGAGGGATTTCGCGCCTATTGTTCTGTTGGTGTACACCAACTATGTCTTGTCGGTGGGCACCTCGGTACCGGTCACCTCGGTTAAAGAGCTTATTGCGTTCACCAAGACCCAGCCGCAGCGGCTCAATTATGCCTCTACCGGAATTGGCAGCGCGAATCACCTTTCGGCCGAGTTGTTCAAGTCCATGGCTGGAATCGACATGGTTCACGTACCTTATAAAGGGGGCGCTCCGGCCTTGAGTGCGCTGCTTTCGGGCGAGGTCCAGGTGATGTTCAGCAGCAGCGGCGGAGTGTTGCCTTATGTGAAGGCAGGCAGGGTCAAAGCCCTTGCCGTGACGGGGGCAAAAAGATCACTGTCAGCGCCCGACATTCCGACGATCGCGGAGGCAGGCGTGCCGGGCTACGATGTGACCGGTTGGTACGGCATGGCCGCGACGGCCGGGACGCCGAAAGCGGTGATCGAGCGTCTTAACGTCACCATAAACCGCGCGCTGCCCGAACTGCGGGAACGCTATGCCAGCTTGGGCACGGAGGTGAGCGGTGGCACGGCGGCGGAGTTTGGCGAGTTCCTCAAGAGCGAACGCGATAAATGGGCGCGCGTCGTGAAGATCTCCGGCGCCAAGGTGGATTAGCCCACAGGGACGATAGTGGGCGCATCGGCAAAAGATTCCCCCTGAGCCGGGGCAGCGAGTGGCGCGGTTAACGGACTAACGGGCCTCACTTCCCCTGCACCCGAATACCCGCATCGTTTACCGCTTTCGTCCAGCGTGCCAGCTCGCTGCGGACCCATTCGCGCAGCTCCTGCGGCGTGCTGCCGGCCGGCTCCATGCCGAGCAACTCGATGCGCTTGCTGAACTCGGCGTTGGCCAGCGCGCGATTCATTTCCGCGTTGAGCTTGTTGATGATCGGCGCAGGCGTGCCCGCGGGCGCGAAGATTCCATACCAGCCGTCATTGGTGAATCCGGGCAGCGTCTCGGCGACCGTGGGCAGCTCGGGCATGGTGCGCAATCGCTTGGAATGGCCGGTCGCGACCGCGCGGAGTCTCCCCGCCGAGATTTGCGGCTGAGTGCCCGTGACGCTGCCGACAAACGCCTGGATGCGGCCCCCGATGAGATCGATCACTGCCGGGCCGGCGCCTTTGTAAGGCACGTGTACGAACCTGGCGCCGCTCATCGTGTTGAGCAGCGCGATGCTCAGATGGCCTATCGACCCTGCACCGGGCGAGCCGAAGTTGATTGTGCCCGGCTGTGCTTTCGCAAGATCGATCAGCTCATTGATGTCTTTCGCCGGCACGTCGGGATGCACGACCAGAAGTTGCGGCACGTAGGCCGCGAGCCCCGCGGGCTCGAAATCCTTGACGGGGTCGTAATCAAGCTTGTATCCGAAGGCAGGGTTGGTGCTCAGTCCGGAGCCGGCGCCGAGAATCAGCGTGTAGCCGTCTGCCGCAGCTTTGGCTGCAAGCGTGTGAGCGATCGCGGTACCGGCGCCCGGGCGGTTATCGGCGACCACCGGCACGCCGAACCTGTCGGCAAACCAGGCTCCGAACGCGCGCGCAAGCGGATCGGCGGAACCGCCGGGTGGAAACGGCACGATCAAACGGATCGGTTTGGTCGGATAAGTGATCTCCGCTGCGTGAGTAGCTGCGGCTGCAGCGAGGAGCGCGAAACCTGCGAAAACGATTCTCGACATCGAATGTGCCAACATGATTATGTCCCCTCCACGAACCCACTGACGTACCGCTACTGCTTGAGAATCCCCGCGTCCTTGATTACCTGCGCCCAGAGCGCGATCTGCGCGCGAATGAACTTGTCGAATTCCTCGCGGCTGGTCGGCGCGGGCGGCATCCCCAGTTCGGTCAGGCGCTGCGCGACTTCGGGGATACGCATTACCGCGTGTAGATCGGCATTCAACTTATCGAGCAACGCCGTGGGTGTACCGGCCGGCGCACACACGCCGTACCAGGAATTGACCTCGAAGTCGGGCACGCCCGATTCCTGCATCGTCGGCACGTCCGGCAGCAGCGCCTGACGCTTTGCGCTCGCCACCGCCAGCGCGCGCAAGCGTCCGCTCTGAATCGGTCCTATTACGAGCGGCATATTCGTAATGTTGATCGGCAGCTGGCCGGCAATAACATCGCCCGTCCCCTGGCCCGCGTTCTTATAGGGAATGTTTACGATGTCGAACTTCATCCGCAACTTGAGCCACTCCATCGTCAGCTGCGGCGAGGTGCCGGGCGTCCCGGAGGCGTAACTCAGCTCGCCCGGGTGCGCCTTTGCATAAGCCACGAGTTCCTTGATCGATTTGAACGGCACTGACGGGTGCACGATAATAACGTTAGGCGGCATGCCGATGCGCGTGATCGGCGCGAAATCCTTGTGCCCGTAGGGTATGTCCGCGATCATCGATAGGGAAATTGCATTCGGCGCGATATTGCAATGGAGCAGCGTGTACCCGTCGGGCGGCGACTTCGCAACAAATGCCGCGCCAATCGAGCCGGAGGCGCCACCCCGGTTGTCAACGATCACCTGCTGGCCCCACATCCGCGTCAGCCGATCGGTGATCAAACGACCGACGATGTCGTTTCCGGTACCCGCAGCGAACGGGACGACATAACGGACAGGTTTGCTTGGATAATCTTGTGCCCACGAAGCAGCCGGGCATATCCATGCCGCCGCCGCAATTGCGTAGTTCAACCCTCGCCTTGCTCCGATCGCACCGCGCATCACGCACCTCCGTTCGAAAGGCACCGCCACGATGAATGGCCTGCAGGAAAGCTGGCCTGCCGGCCTGAATCATTCCTCAATCTTGATATTGGCAACCTTGATGATTTTGACGCTCTCGGCGTAGTCGGATTTCATCTGCGCGGCCATCTTCTGCGGGCCGGTGTGGAACGGCTCCATGCCGGAGTTGACCAGCCTTTCCCTGATGTCGGGCATGGCCAGAATCTTCGCAACCTCGGCCGACAGTTTGTTGACGATCGCCCCGGGGGTGCCGGCCGGCGCCAGGATTCCCTGCCAATTCTTCGGGTCGTAGCCTGGCAGGCCGGCTTCGGCGTAGGTCGGCAACTGCGGCAGGAGCACTGTGCGCTTGTCGCCAGTGATCGCCAAACCCTTGAGTCTGCCGTTCTTGATGTGGGGGATGACGTTGATGGCGTTGGAGAAGGATGCCTGCACACTCCCCCCAATGAGATCGATGATGCCCTGCTGTCCTCCCTTGTAGGGGATGTGCTGCATCTTGATCCCCGTCAGTATGTTGAACAGCTCGCCCATCAGGTGTTGCGAACTTCCGCTTGACACCGATGCGACATTGAGTTGCCCGGGCCTCGCCTTGGCGTAAGCGATGAACTCCTGCAAATCATTCACCGGCAACGCTGGATTGACCACCAGTATGTAGTTGGTCTTGGCAAGGATCGTTACCGGGGCGAAGTCTTTGAAGATATCGAAGGGAGGCCGCAAGAGCAGGTTAAGGACGATCTGGGTGTTGCCCCCCAGCAGGATCGTATAGCCGTCGGGAGCGGCCTTTGCCACCGCATCGACGCCGATAATGGTGTTGCCGCCGGGGCGGTTGTCGATGATCACGTTTTGGCCGAAAGCTTCGCTCAGCTTCTCGCCGACCAGACGCGACAATGCCGTGGTGCTCCCCCCTGGAGGATAGGGGGTCACCCAGCGTATGGGCTTGTTCGGATAATTCTGCTGAGCAGCAGGCGCGCCGGCAAAAGTCGCCAGCGCAGCAAAGCTCAGCATGCGCAGCAGCACAGCGCAAGACCTCATCGTGTCGCCTCCTCCTGTAGATCGACAACCGACGCACTATGCGAAGTATCCTACAGCGTGTTCCCCTTGCTTGCCAAGCTCCAAGATAGTATAGGGGTTGCGGAACCCAGGGAGACCCCATGCAAGCAACCCAAACCCTCGCGGCGTTCGTGGCCGATACGCGCTACGCCGACCTGCCCGCGAGCCTCATCGCCGAGTGCAAAATCGCCACGCTGGATGTCTTTGCCGCCGCCTTCGTGGGCTCCTCGCTGCCCTGGGCGCAGCGGGTGGTGGAAATGGTGCACGAACTGGGTGGCACGCCGGAAGCCTCCGTGGTCAACCAGCCGTGGAAGACCGATATTTCCCGTGCGGCACTTGCCAACGGCGCGATGATCGGCGCCTTCGAATGCGAGCCCCTCACGGGCTCCCACGCCTCTGGCACCGTGCTCCCTGCCGCGCTCGCTGTCAGCCAGCGCGATCACCGCGACGGCAAAGCGTTCCTGCTCGCCATTGCGCTCGGGTTCGAAATCTCCGGGCGCTTGCAAAAGACTGCTGTGGGATTGGAGAGCACGCGCGGCTTCCACAATCCCGGCATCCAGGGCCCCTTCGGCGCCGCCGCCGCCGTGGGTAAGCTCTACGGCTTCGATGCCGCCACGCTCGCCAGCGCCTTGGGGCTTGCCGGTTCCTGCGCCGCGGGCCTGCTGGAGTTCGCCTGGGCGGGCGACGATACCAAGCGCATACACCTGGGCCGCGCCAGCTCCATGGGACTTGAAAGCGCGCTGCTCGCCAAGAAGGGGCTGCATGGCCCCGTCACCGTGATCGAGGGGCGTTACGGCTACTTCAACGCCTTCTCCGAGCCCACCGACATCGCCAAGCTGACCGAAGGGCTGGGCAGGAAGTGGGTGATCCAACCCGCCTCGCACAAGGCGTTCGCCACCCACGTGACCCACCAGGCGGTGGTGCAGGCCATCCAGGATCTGAAGCGCGAGCATGGGTTCGACCCCAAGGCCATCACCCACGTCACCATTCGCGGCGCGCACCGCATTCTGGAAGACCGCCACGCCGTGCGCGATCCCATGACGGTGATGGGCGGCCAGTACAGCCTTCCATTCACGGCGGCGGTGGCGCTCACCCGCGATATGTCGAACCCGCTGGTGTACAACGATGCGGCAGTGCAGGACCCGCTCGTGCGCAGCCTGGCGAAGAACATGGAATTGATCGTGGACAAGACCGTGCACGATCTCTTCCCCGCAGAGGTAGAGATCGTCTGCGGCGGCAAGACCTACCGGAAGATTACATCTCCCCACAAGGGCTCGCCCCACAACCCTCTCACCTGGGCGGACGCCTGCGAGAAGTTCAGCCGCTACACGCGCACCCTCATCGGCGCCCCGCAGGCCACGGCGATCATCGATGCGGTGGCCGACCTCGAGAACCAAAGCGATATGGCGCGCATCGCCACCCTGCTGGCCAAGGCCTGATGAACAGACCGGCTACGCCTCTGTCGTCAGTACCACCTTGCCCGCCACCTTGCGCCCAACCAGCGCATTGAGCGCATCCGCTGCTTTTTCAAGCGGATAGGTTGCCCAGATGTGCGGCTTGATCTTGCCTGCCGCGAACCACTTCCAAAGTTCAACGGCATGGGCACGATGCCGCGCGGGATCGCGTTTGGCGAAGGCGCCGATCCACACGCCGACGATGCTGCAGCCTTTGATGAGCGGCAGGTTAAGCGGAATTTTGGGTATGTCACCCGCGGTAAACCCGATGACCAGATGACGCCCGCCCCATGCCATGTCCCGCAGCGCCAGCTCCGAGTACGGGCCGCCGACCGGGTCGTAGATCACATCGACGCCGTTGCCCTTGGTGATCGCCTTCACGCGCGCGCGCAGGTCTTCGCTCACGTAATTTATCGTTTCATCGGCGCCGTGCGCGCGGCACACCGCGAGCTTTTCCTCGCTCGAAGCGCACGCGATCACCCTGGCGCCGAGCACCTTGCCAATCTCGACCGCGGCAAGCCCGACGCCGCCCGCGGCGCCCAGCACCAACAACGTCTCACCGGCGCGCAGTTGACCACGATCGGTGAGCGCGTAATAGGAGGTGCCGTAGGTAGACGACAAGCCCGTGGCGCTCGCGAAATCTATCGACTCGGGAATCGCCGCCAGGCGGCCGGGCTCAGCGCTCACTTCTTCCGCATAGCCGCCATAGGTCGTCTGGGCACTGACCCGGTCGCCGACCTTCCAGCCTGCGACGCCTGCGCCAATCGACTTCAGTACCCCCGTGACTTCGGAGCCCGGGATGAAAGGCAGCTCGGGCTGGGTTTGATATTTATTCTGGATGACGAGCGTGTCCGAAAATTTGACGCTGGCCGCCTTCACGCTCACCACCACCTTGCCGGGCTCGGCTTCAAGCGGGGGACGATCCTCGATGACCAGTGATTCCGGGAGTCCCCAGGCCCTGCATACGACTGCTTTCATTGGCGTGCTTCCTCTTCAATGGCGGCTATTGTAGCGGGGAACCCCGATAGGGGGGTCGGGCCGTGCATTGCGGCACAACGCGCCGCGGGTGTACATTGCCAACTTGGGAAAAAGAAAGAAAAAGGGGACAGACCACTAAGCCGATGGCTTAGCATTGGCTTAGTGGTCTGTCCCCTTACAGGAGATTTTCACATGCTCGATCTGGTGATTCGTAGTGATCGCGTGGTGACACCGGCGGGTGTCGAGGCGTGCGACGTGGCGATCCAGGGTGAGAAGATCGTCGCGGTCGCATCCGCCGGCACGTTTGAACGCGACCGGACCCAGCGGCTGATCGACGCCACCGGGAAAATCGTGATGCCGGGCGGCATCGATCCGCACGTGCATCTCAAGTGGTACACGCCGCATCCCGACGGCAGTGTGACGTACACGGATCCGCCGCCGGTGGTGAGCCGCGCGGCGCTGTACGGCGGCACCACCACGATGATCGATTTCGCGCGCTGGACAAACGGCAACACGATTCAGCAGGCGATCGAGCGCCGCCACGCAGACTGGACCGCCCAGTGCTATTGCGATTACAGCTTTCACGTCATGGTCGAGGGGCGGCTTCCGCCCGAGATATTCGGCCAGCTCGGCGAAGCGCTGCGCTCGGGCTACCCGACAGTCAAGATCTTCACGACCGACATCACTCCAAGCCGGCGCGGCCGCATGGTCGATTTCGGCGACATCTGGGAGGTCTTCAAGGTCGTAGCCCAGGAGCGCGGCATGTGCGTGATGCACGGCGAGGACAACGACATCGTGATGCACATGTACGAGAAGCTCATCCGCGAGGGCCGCGCCGGTTTCGAGAACATGGCCGAGGTCCACAACGCGCTGTCCGAGGATCTGTCGTTCCGCCGCGTGCTCGGGCTCGCCAGGAACGTACCGGGCATCGTGCTCTACTTCATGCACGTGAGCGCCGCATTCGGGGTTGCAGCACTGCGCGAGGCGCGCTCGCGCGGACTGCCGGTCTACGGCGAGACGCTGCATCAATACCTGATGTACACATCAGAGGATTACAAGCGTCCCAACGGCCAGATGTATCACACGTATCCGTCGCTCAAGTCGCAGGCCGATCAGGAAGCGTTGTGGGCCGGCACGGTGGACGGCACGATACACACCGTCGCAACGGACGAGGTTTGCTGCTCGCTGAAAGTCAAGACCATGGGCAAGCGCATCGACGACACCACCGGCGGCAATGTCGGCGTCGAGCCGCGCGTCGCGCTCATGTACACCGAGATGGTGGGCCGGCGCGGCTACTCGCTCGGGAAGTTCGTCGATCTCGTCTCGACGAATGCCGCGAAGATCATGGGCCTTTATCCGCGCAAGGGCGCGCTCGCGGCCGGAGCCGACGCCGACATCGCGGTGCTCGACCCATCCAGGCGGACGACGCTCCGCAAGGAGATGCTGCACGAGTCCGATTACTCGCCGTGGGAGGGTCATGAGGTGCATGCCTGGCCTTCGCTCACCGTGCTGCGCGGCAAGGTCGTGGTCGATGACGGCAAGTTCCTCGGTGATCTGAAGGACGGACTCTACCTATACCGCAAGATTTCCGACGACATCCGTAGCGGCGCGATGCTGTGAGCGTGGACGACATTCGAGTCCGGGATTTTCTCGCCGACAGCCTGGCGTTGTGGCGTGTCGCCGGCACCGTCGAAGCCGGCGAGCTTCCGATCGTCGCCGTCGTCCGCGCCGGCGAGGGCACGATCGTCTGGGTCGAGCGCCCTTCCGGGCAGGGGATGCCGTTTCGCTGGCTCGTGCGCTGGCGCGGCGCCGGCGACGCTCCCGGCGGCCCGCGCGAACAACGCCCGCGTGCGTGCGCTTCGCTGGTGGGTCTGCTGAACGCCATTCGAGGCGCGCTCGACGTGGATCGCGGCAGCGCGGTGCGGATCGCGCCGGCGCCGGGCGGCGAATGATTCCGGTTGCGGTCATTACCGGCTTCCTCGGCAGCGGCAAGACGACGCTGCTCGCACGCCTGCTGCGCGATCCGGCGATGAGCCGCACGGCGGTCATCATCAACGAGTTCGGCGCGATCGGGCTCGACCACGATCTCATCGAGACCAGTGACGAGAGCTTCGTCCGGCTTTCGAACGGCTGCCTGTGCTGCAACGTGAGGAGCGATCTGGTGCGCACGTTGAGCGACCTCGCGGCCCGGCGCGCGGCAGGGACGGTGCCGCAGTTCGAGCGCGTCGTCATCGAGACGACCGGTCTCGCCGACCCCGCGCCTATCCTGCACGCGTTGATGACCGATCGCGATCTCTGCGAGGTCTACGCGCTGGACGGTGTCGTCGCGACTGTGGATGCGGTCACCGGGCTCGCGACGCTCGAGCGCCACGACGAATCGCTGCGCCAGGCCGCGGTCGCCGACAGGATCGTGCTCACCAAGACCGATATGCCCGGCGCTCAGGCAGCCGCGCTCGGCGAGCGGCTCGCGGCAGCCAATCCCGGCGCGCCGGTCCTGGCGGTCGTGCGTGGCGCGATCGCGCCGTCCGCGTTGTTCGATGCCGGACTTTATAACGCCGCCGGCAAGCACCCCGGCGTTCACGCCTGGCTCGCCCATGAGGCGGTCGCCGCCGCGAGTGGCCACGCGCGCCACCATCACCGCGGGGACATCACGACTTTCTGCGTCGTGCGCGACGAGCCGGTGCGCGCCGTGACGCTTGCGCTGCTGCTCTCGGCGCTGGCGGAGAACTGCGGCGCCGATCTCTTGCGGATGAAGGGCATCGTCCGGGTCACCGAACAACCCGGCCGCCCGGCGGTGATTCACGGCGTGCAGCACGTCTATCACGCCCCGGTCTGGCTCGAGCGCTGGCCCTCGGACGACCGGCGTACGCGCATGGTCTTCATTGGCCGCAACATCCGCGAGTCGTGGGTTCGCAGCCTGCTCGACCTGCTCGATGCCGAAGTGGCTGACGAAACCGCGCGGCGCGGCATCGCGTTAGACTCAAGCACGAACGCTCAGGTCTTGCAGTAGCGTACGGCGTTTTCGCCGTGTTCAACCTTCACTCACAGGAGCCGCACATGGCATCTTTCACACGGTCGATGGCGCGCGTCGTCGTTGCGTGCGCAACAATACTGTTGGACAGTGGGACGACGGCTGCCGCGGCTGACTATCCGGTCAAGCCCATACGCGTGCTCGTCGGCTTCGCGCCAGGCGGGTCTGCCGACATCATTGCGCGCGCCGTGAGCCAGAAGCTCGCCGATGCCTTCAAACAGCCCGTGGTGGTCGACAACCGCAGCGGCGCGTCGGGCATCATCGGGGCGGATCTCACCGCCAAGGCTAATCCCGACGGTTACACGCTGCTCGAGGCCACGATGACCACCCACGGCATTGGTCCCAACCTCTATGCGAAGCTGCCCTATGACGTCGTCAAAGACTTCGAGGCCGTCGCTTTGATGGTGCGCATCCCGCTGGTGATGTTCGTCAATGCCTCGGTGCCGGCCGCGAACCTGAAGGAATTCGTTGCGCTCACGAAATCCAATCCCGGCAAGTACAGCTACGCATCGGCAGGCGCTGGCAGCCCGCCGCACCTCGTGGCGGAGCTGTTCAAGCTCAAGACCGGGGCCCGGTTGCTGCACGTGCCCTACAAGGGAACGGGCGCCGCGCTGCCCGATGTGGTGGCCGGGCAAATACAGATGATGGTTGACGGCCCGCCGCCCTTCATTCCCCACGTCAAGTCGGGAAAGCTGAAGGCGCTGGGGGCCGCGAGCGAGAATCGCAATCCGCTGTTGCCCGACGTGCCGACCTTCGCCGAAACCGGGATTGCCGGCATGGAGGCCGGCCTCTGGTACGGAATCGTCGCGCCGAAGGGCACGCCGAAGGCTGTCGTGACGAGGCTTAACGCCGCGATCAACCGCGCCCTCAAGCAACCCGATCTGCGCGAGCGGTTCGCGGCCATGTCCGTGGAAATCGTAGGCGGCCAGCCCGAGGCTTTCGCCCGCTACATCAATTCCGAGCTGAAGCGCTGGGGAGAAGTCGTGCGGGCGGCGAACATCAAGATCGAGTGAGTCAACCGGTACACGGCGCCATCGACACGCCGCGACGATTTCTCACGTCCAACGCTAAAACTGGCGGGAGCCGGGCTGCACGACATCATCGACAACGAGCGCCTTGGGTAATTGATGGGCGATGAATATCGTCCCCACCTTGCCGCGCAATTGATTGATGGTTTGCGCGAAGTGCTCGGCAGTCTCCGCGTCGAGGCTCGAGGTGGCCTCGTCGAAAATCAGCAGCTTTGGACGCTTGAGCAGCGCGCGCGCAATGGCGATGCGCTGCTTCTGGCCACCGGAGAGCCCGACGCCGTGCTCGCCGATTGCGGTTTGATACCCTTGTGGCAGGCGTTCGATCGTCTCGTGTATTTCCGCGACCTTGCAGGCCTCGACCACCTGATCGAAAGTCGCAAGCGGATTCGCAGCGACCAGATTGTCGTAAATCGAGCCGCTGAAAAGCTGCGTCTCCTGCGGCACGACACCGAAATAGCTGCGCAGCTCATTGGCGGGCAGGTAGTTTATGTCGTGGCCATCGAGCAGGATCGCGCCGTCGCTCGCGGCATAAAAACCCTGCAGCAGCTTGGCGAGCGTGCTCTTGCCCGAACCGGACGGCCCCATCAATGCCACGCACTTTCCTGGTTCGATCGTCAGATCGAAGTTGCGGTAGAGGTAGGGCAGGTTGTCTGCGTAGCGGAAGCTGAGGTTCTTGATCTCGATGCGGCCGTTTTGCACGCCCTCGCGCGAGGGCTTGAGCGCGTACGGCTCGGCCGGCGCGCCCATGATGTCGCCGAGACGCTTGAGCGCGATATCCGCCTGCTGAAAGTCCTGCCACAGCCCCGCGAGGCGCAGCATCGGTCCCGAAAGCCGGCCCGCGAACATCTGAAACGCGACCAGCATGCCGATCGTCATCTCGCGGCTGTTCATCACGATCCACGCACCCACGCACAGGATCAGCAACGTCAGCAATTGCTCAAGCAGATTCGCGATGACGTTGTACGTGTTGGCGATCTGACGCGTGTTGAAGCCCGCGGCCAGGTAGCTCGCAAGATAATCCCCGAAACGCTGGTCGAGCTGCGGCTCCATCTGCAGCGATTTCACCGTCTCCATGCCCGAGACGTATTCGGTCACGAACGCCTGATTGCGCGCGCCGAGCAGAAACTGCTGATTGATGCGCTCGCGCAAAACCGGCGTGATTGCGAAGCTCATCACCCCGATGGTCAGCAGTATCGCGAGCGTGATCAGTGTCAGCATCACGCTGTAATAAAACATGATCGACAGGAAAATGAGCAGGAACGGAAAATCGAGCATCACGGCAACCGCCGCCCCGGTAATGAATTCGCGGATGGTCTCGACGCCGTGGATGCGCGCGACCAGCACGCCGGTCGTGCGATGCTGAAAATATCCCATCGGCAGCCGGAACAAATGCCGAAACACCTGCGTGCCGAGGACGGCATCGATCCGGTTCCCGGTGTGCAGCACCAGGTATTGCCTGAGCCACGTCATGACGGCCGAGAACAGCATGAAGATGCCCAGCGCGATGCCGATCACGAGCAGCGTGTTGGTCGTGTGGTGCACGATGACCTTGTCGATCACGACCTGAGTGAACAGCGGGGTCGCGAGGGCCATGAGCTGGATCGCGAGGGAGGCAAACAGCACATCGCGCCAGATCCGCCGGTGCTTGAGAAGCTCGGGAATAAACCAGCGAAAACCGAATGGCTGCGTGCTGGGCACGTCGGGGTCCGAAACCTGGGTGGCGTTGGAGTCGCGCGAAAACAGCATCGCCGAACCCGCAAACTGCAGTTGGAATTCGGACAGTGGCATCGTGTCAGGCGCGTCGCGCCCTTGTGCAAACAGCAGCAGACGCGAATTGTCACACTGCAGCACCAGGCCAAGGCAATAAGGCGATGCAGGTTTTTCGGTGCCTGCATTGCCGGAGTTCAACAGCACGAGGCATGGGAGCGGTTGCCGGATGAGTGCTGAGGCCTTCAGGACGCGCGCTCTTGCCTTCAAGCCGAGCGATTCCGCAGCGCGCTGCAACGCCGCCAGGCTGTAGGGGGGCGGAACTTGCTGCAAGACCAGATTGGGCGCGAACGGAATGCGGTTGAGCTGGCACATCCCCTGCAAACCCCAAACCAAGGATTCCGGCGAGAGAATCACATTAGCCGAGTGCTCGCTCATCATCGCTCGCGCGCGGCTTCGTGAACGGTCTTTTGTATCGGCGACAACAAGTACTCGAGCACGGTGCGCGTGCCCAGCAGAATTTCCGCGGAGACTTGCATGCCGGGGGTCAGCCGCAAGCGGGCGCCTTGTGCTTCCAGGACCGGCGAATTCAACTCGACCAGCGCGAGATAATTGAGTCCCGCGGCGGGCAGGGCGTCGTCTTTCGCCGGCTCGCCGCCCTTGTTCTTCTCCTGCGCGCTGGAAGCATCGGCGCTCACGTGGCGCACGACGCCGTCGAGCATCCCGTACTTCTGAAACGGATACGCGGCGAGCTTTACGCGCACCGCTTGTCCCGGGATGATGAAACCGGCATCGAGGTTCGAGATCCAGACCTCGGCCAGCAGCGGCTCGTCCTGCGGGACGATCGTGAGGAGGATCGTGCCCGGCTGTACGACTGTGCCGCGCGTATGCGTGGCGAGATCCTTGATGACTCCGGAGTGCTGCGCCTTCAGTTCGAGCAAGCCATAGTGATGCTCCTGCTTATCGGAGTCCTGCTCGAGCTTGTGCAGTTGCGCGGCCGTATCGACGCGCTCGTTCTGCAGCTGCTGCCGGTAACCGGAAGTAATCTGCGCAATCTTCTTCTCCGACTGGGTGATGGTTGCCTTGAGGCTGGCGACCGTAAACTGCTGCGTTTTCAGATCCTGCTGGTTTTCGATGCGCTGCCGCTGACGCTCAAGCAGATAGAGGCGGCCGGCAAAACCCTCGTCGGCGAGCTTCTGCCAGGCGGCTTCCTGCTCCTGATAGATCGGGCCCGTCTCACGCAGCTTCACCTCGGTTTCCATCGATGCGCGCAGATCCTGCTGGGCTTTTGCGATGACCGCATGTTCGGCGTCGATCGCGTCCTGATAGGCCTGGCGGCGCGCCTGATATTGGGCTTCGACTTGACGGTAAAGCGCAAGGTCGCCGGCGACGCGCGCCATGGGCTGGTTCGAAAGCTCGGCGTCGATGCGCCGCAGCTGCAGGCGCCGCAGCGCAACTTCATTTTGGGTGGTATTGCGATCGGCATCGGACAGGCGCGTATCCATGCGCATCAGCGTCTGGCCTTCCGTCACCACGTCCCCTTCGCGCACGAGGATTTCCTTGACGATGCCGGAGTCGGCGGGTTGCACGACTTTGAGATAAGTCGTCGGCACGAGCTTGCCCTGCGCGATCGCAACGATATCGAGCTGTCCCAAGACAGCCCACGCCAGCAACGCCGCGAAGAGTGCGAGCAACGCGTAGAGCACGTAGCGCCGGTATCGCAGCGGCGGAGCTTCCTGCGCCCTGACGATGTCCGGCGCGAATTCGAGCGCGTCGGCGGTGAGCCAACCGTTGTCGGCCATAGCGATGCGCGTTAACTTAAGCGCTTGACATCCTGTTCCAGCGCCGCCTGCGATTGGAACGCCTGCGCCGCAGTGCCGAAGGAGGCATTCGAAAGTATCGAGACCGCGGGATCGAATCCGACATTGGCGAGCGAACCGGTGAGCCCGTAACGGTACGCAAGGTCACCGCCCAAGGCCTCGGTATCGCTGCCGCTCAAGTGCTCGGCGAGCAGGGCATGGGTAAGCGCCCAGTTTGCCGGTGCACCCGCCGAATCGAAGGCGCTCGCAAGGCCGAGAAAATCGAAGTTGGAAACTTTCTTGTTGAGGAGCGGGTCTGCCGAGCTGGCGTTGAAGTCCGCCATCGCCTGTGTGATCACCTGCAGGTTCAAAACGCTCTTGTTGGTGGGCGAGGCCGCATACCAATTGGTGAGCGTAACCTTTTCGGAGCTGCCTCCCAGCTTCAGGACCAGGTTCTTGCCACTCTTGGTGAAGCTCATGTCGGCATAGCGGATGCCCCCGCCGATCGAGAGCGTATTGTCCGCGCCGGTGCTCGCGTTGATCGTATCCTGTCCATCGCCATGATTGAAGGCGATGATGTCCTTGCCCGTGCCTGGCGTGATCGTGTCGTTGCCCGAGCCGCCGATGAAGAGCTCGTTGCCGCTGTTACCAGTCATCGTGTCGGCGCCGAGACCACCATTGAACAGGTTATTGCCGCCGGTGTCTGCCAGCGTATCGTTTCCGGCCATGCCTTCGAGCACGTCGTGGCCGGCATCGCCCTTCAGGGTATCGGCTCCGGCGCCGCCATTCAGAAGATCGTTTCCGGCGCCGCCGCTCATTGTGTCGGCGCCCGTGCCGCCGTTCAGCGAGTCGCTGCCCGATCCGCCGAAAAGATCGTCGCTGCCCGGCCCGCCGAACAGCACGTCATTGCCGGCGGACGCCCACAACACGTCGTTTCCATCTCCGCCGTCGAGCGTGACATCACCGTAACCGTAGTCGCGGCTGGTGAGATCGATCACGTCGCTACCGCCGCCGCCATCGATGCGCTCGATGCCGCTCAGGCGCGGTTCACGCGCGGACGGGAACGGGCTGTAGCGGTCGTCGAGGAACAGCGCGTCGTCACCACTGGTGCCAATCAGCACGTCCGTGCCGGGTCCGCCCTGAAACACGTCGTATGAGCGGTTCTTGCGGGCGATGGCAGCGTCCTTACCGGTGCCGGGGTTGCCCGGACTGCCCTCGTTGTGCGCGACAAACTGCCCGGTCCACTTCGCATCGGCGAAGTACTGGAAGGTATCATCGCCGCCGTTGCCCAGCAGACGATCCGAACCGCCGCGGCCGTCGAGCGTGTCGTCGCCTCCGCCACCGGTCAGCACGTCGTTGCCCGCGGCACCGACGAGGTTCTGCGCCGGGATTTTGGCAATCGTAAGGCCAAAAATATCGGACGCGCTCAGATTGCCACTGTCGGTCACCATGACGTTAACGTTGAGCGTTCCGACATCGGCCCGCGCCGGCGTGCCGCTAAACGTGCGTGTCGCAGTATCGAAAGCAAGCCAGCCCGGCAACGCGGAACCATCGGCGAGCGTTGCGCTGTAGGTCAGCGTATCACCGACGTCGACATCAGCAAACGCGTTGGTCGGCACCTGAACGCTGAATGGGGCATATTCCATGGCGTCCTGATCGGCAAGCGCGTTGGCAAGCGTCGGGGCGTCGTTTACGTTGACGACGGTCAGGTCGAACGTATCGGATACGCTCAGATTGCCGCTATCCGTCGCAGTAATTCTGACGCTCAACGTGCCGACATCGCTGTTCGTCGGCGTACCAGTGAAGCTGCGGTTGATAGCGTCAAAGCTCAACCAGTCCGGCAATGCTTCTCCTCCCGCAAGCGCGGCGGAGTAGGACAGCATATCTCCGATATCTACGTCACTAAAAGTGTCCGCAGGGACGGCAAACGCAAACAACGCATCCTCATCGGTCGCCAGTGCGGCGATCGGGTGATCGAGTGTCGGCGCATCGTTGATATTCACGACAGTCAGTTCGAACGTATCTGATGCGGACAGATCGCCGCTATCGGCCGCTTTGACTCTGACGCTGAGCGTTCCGACGTCAGCATTGTCCGGCGTTCCGGCAAATGAGCGGGTCGCCGCATCGAAACTCAACCACGACGGCAACGGTTCCCCGTTCGCCAGTGTCGCGCTGTACGTGAGCGTGTCACCGGCATCGACGTCCACAAATGCGTCGGCCGGCAACTGAAAGCTATAGAGGGCATCCTCGTTCGTAGCCTGGTCATTCAGCGGATTGACAACCGCCGGCGCGTGATTGACCGGCGCACTACCAATCTTGCCTTGCAAGGTCGCTGCGTCCCATATCGTTCCATCCGAGAACAGGACACGCTCGATCCTGTTTGCATCACCCTGAAACCAGTTCGTAATGGCGACCTGATCTAGCGTCTCGCGGATACTGACGAGAAGGTCATCAGCTGCCCGAGAGATCACGAGATCGTTCGGCCCTACTCCCGTGCCGATGCGGAGGGTATCGGAATTTCCAGCGGTAATGTCGCTGTCTTCAATCTGATCTTGTCCCGAGCCGCGTCCAAACAGGTAGGTATCGTTGCCTGGTCCGCCACTGAATCGGTCACTGACGTTCGTGCCGGCTAGATTGTCGTCGCCGTCCGTACCGAAAATATCAAAGCCGCTGGCAACCAGTTGGCTGTAGGTCAGGCTTGTGCCGTCGTCAAACTGGAAGTTCTCTATGGTACGGACACCGAACACGTTGCCGGGATCGAAATCGTCCAAATGAATCGTATCGCCGCCGCTCCCAACATGAATCAAGAGGGATCCCAACCCCAAGGTCAGCATGCTTGGATCGATACCAGCACCGAATTGCAAAGTGTTCACGCCGGTGTCGTCCTGAACGTGGTCAACGCCGTCACCTAGATCAAATACGTAGGTGTCGTTTCCGGCACCAGCAGCCAGAAAGTCGTTGCCGGTTCCCCCAATGAGCGTGTCAGCCCCATCCCCGCCATACAGCAGATCATTCCCGGAGTTCCCAATTAGGGCGTCGTTACCCGCCTCGCCGTAAATCACGTCGTTCTCATTAGCCAAACCGGTAATCACATCATCGCCCGCCGTGCCGTGAACCGTCAGCGCCTGCGCATTCAGGTAATTCGCGTCCCACGCCGCGCCATCCGCAAACCGCAGTTGCTCGATGCGGTAGTTGGTGTCCCCAAGCACGTGCGAATACCAACTGGCGATCCGGAGCTGATCCGTGCCATCCGCAAAATTGAGCACCAGATCGGTGCCACTATGCCCGATACTCACGTCGCTGGGCGCGATGCCCGCACCCAGGTCGATCCGGTCGTAGTAAAAACTGTAACGGTAGTTACCTGAATCAATGATGACGTCCTGACCGTCCCCCACATCAAAGTAGTAGGTATCCGCCATGTACGTGCCCTGCAACGTGTCATTGCCAGTCCCGCCCCAGTAGCTATTGCCCGCATACACATCGTAGATGGGGTCGTAGGTGGACCCATAGTAGTCGGCACCGCCGAACTCGCCGCCCAACGTGTCGTCGCCCGCACCGCCATACAACAGGTCACTTGCGTTGCCCCCGTCCAGCACGTCGTTGCCGACGTCACCCGTCAACGTGTCGTTGCCGTCGCCCCCGTCCAGCACGTCGTCACCGGCGTCGCCATATAACGTGTCGTTGCCGGTTCCCCCAATGAGCGTGTCAGCCCCATCCCCGCCATACAGCAGATCATTCCCGGAGTTCCCAATTAGGGCGTCGTTACCCGCATAACCATAGATCAAGTCGTCTTGGTTATCGAGGCCGTACAGAATATCGTCACCGGATGTTCCATAGGTGGCCGTGCCTTTGAGGCTCAGAAAATGCGCATCCCACACGGTTCCATCTGCAAACCGCAATTGTTCAATTTGATTGTTGTTGCTCACGTACCAGTCCTGCACGCGAATCTGGTCTGCACCACCTCCACTGCCAATCAGCAGGTCATTGGCATCGCGAGTAACATTTATATTTTCCGGTGTTATCCCTGTCCCGAGGATGATCTTATCGATATCAGCTTGATTTCCGTTCAGGTCCCTGAATACATCCTGGCCATTTCCAGCATTGAAATAATAACTGTCCGCCCCGCTGCCGCCATCCAGGATGTCGGTGCCATCCCCGCCGAACAACACGTCATCACCGGCGCCCCCAACGATGCTGTTATCACCGGAATTGCCCAGGATGATATTTCCCAGAGTGTTGCCGGTTCCGTCGGTTGCTCCCCCGCCTACTAAAGTCAGGTTCTCGACGTTGGCAGGAAGCGTGTAAGAAACTGAACTCGTGACAGAATCCACGCCTTCAAACTGATTCTCAACGGCGTTATCACCGGAATTGTCGACGACGTACGTATCGTTACCCTGTCCTCCAATCAACGTATCAGCCCCGGCGCCGCCGTCCAGCACGTTGGCCGCGGAGTTGCCCGTCAAGACATTAGCAAGCGTGTTGCCGGTGCCGTCGACGGCATTCGTACCGGTGAGAACGAGATTTTCAACGTTCGCGCCCACGGTATATGAGAACGATGCCTGAACGGTGTCCGTTCCCTCGTCTGCGTTTTCAATTACGATGTCGCTCGAGTCACGAACTACGTAAACGTCATCTCCGGCTCCACCCGCCAACGTATCCGTACCACCACCGCCATCAAGTCGGTTGTTGCCCGCGTTTCCGATAATCGTATTCGCGCTACTATTACCACTCCCATTTATCGCACTGGCGCCGACCAGAACGAGGCTCTCGACATTTGCAGCGATCGTAAATGAAACCGACGCCTGAATAGTGTCTATTCCCTCGTTCACGTTCTCGATTACGATATCTCCGGGGTCATCGACCACATACGTATCATCCCCGGTGTTACCGATCAGGGTGTCCGCGCCGGCGCCGCCGTCCAGAAGATCGTCGCCCGCATCGCCAGCCAGTACGTTTGCGGCACTGTTACCAACCAGTACGTTATCGAGTGCATTACCCGTGCCATCGATCGCAGCCGTCCCGGTGAGCGTGAGGTTTTCCAGATCCGCACCTAACGCATAAGTGATGGAACTCCGGATGGTATCGATGCCTTCCCCTGCGTTTTCAACGACAACGTCGCCCACGTTATCGACACCGTAGGTATCGTTACCGAGACCCCCAGTCAGCACGTTGTTCGCGGTGTTGCCAAGCAGTACGTTATCCAGCGCGTTACCCGTGCCGTCGATTTCGGACGTGCCCGATAGCGTGAGATTTTCCAGGGTCGCGCTGAGCGTATAGGCGATCGCGCTCTGCACGGTATCGACACCTTCGTTCACATACTCGGTTACGATATCGCCCAAATCATCGACGACATAGGTATCGTTGCCGGTGCCGCCCGCCATCGAATCCGCGCCTAAGCCGCCATTCATCAGATCGTTGCCGGCTCCTCCTGATAAAACGTCGTCGCCTGCGTCGCCGAGCAGAAAACTGTTAACACTTGTTCCGACGAGAACATCCGGCGCGGCGCTACCAATTTGAAGATTACTGAAATCAAAAGTCACGCCCTCCGCAAATACCATGTGCTCGATCTGGTAAACTGGACTTGTATACCAACTGCGGACGGTAATACGATCGCCCGCCGCGCCAATGTCCAGGACAAGGTCGGCGTCATTGCGGCTGGCGACTACATCCTGAGGCGCGACCCCGGCGCCGAACGAAATCGCGTCCCGATTAAATGAATACTCACCGTAATTGTTGTAGTCCTCGACCGTGTCCTGGCCGTCGCCGCGGTTGAATACGTAGGTGTCCGCCCCGGCGCCTCCCATCAACGTATCGTTGCCCTGGCCGCCGATACTCGTATTCGTCGCAGCGGCGGAATAGCTTGGTTGTGTCCGGTCGAAGGTAACAACATCGTCGCCATCGCCGGCGTCTATCGTAAGGGTGCCGGAGAATTGCGGTCCAATCGCGATTTGATCGTTTCCGAGGCCGCCAAGTATCGTGTCCTGGCCATCGTCAACGGATATGGTGTCATTCCCCGCACCGCCATCGATATAGTTGGTGCCGCCACTGTCGGCGATGGTGTCATTGCCATCCCCGCCGTAGATCGTATCGTCATAGAGTCCGGCGGTAATGGTGTCATCGCCGGCGAGCCCGTCATACGTCAGGGGCTCATTCCATCCGGTAAGTAAATCGTTCCCGGCAGTGCCGGTAACAAGCAACTGGTTGATCTGCGCAATACCCAGTGTCGTTCCGTCCGCAAACTCAAAGGTCTCGATCCGATAGGCGTACGCATCGAGCCAGTGTTGAATCGTTATCTGGTCGGTTGCCTGGGGACTTGATGGATCATTGATATTGAGAATGACATCCTGGCCGCTGCGTGTCGCGATCAAATCAGAGCTGCTTATCCCGGCGCCGAACGAAATTGTGTCCGCGCCCTGAGGGTCGTTAATCGTATCGTGCCCGTCGCCACGATTGAATACGTAGGTGTCAGCGCCGACCCATCCCATCAACGTATCGTCGCCAGGGCCGCCGATGACGGTGTTTGAGAACCCGGCCACAAACCCGGCGCTATTATTATCCCGTTGGAAAATGATCTGATCGTCGCCACTACCGCCGTCAACGACAGCCTCTCCGGCGTAAAGCTGGAGGTTCCCGTTTAACGCAGTTATATAGGTGTAGTCCACGAAGATCTGGTCGTTACCGGCGTCCCCGTGAAGGTCGGATTGGCCGGCGGCATGAATCACATCGTCTCCGGAACCTCCGGACACAAGACTGCGATCCCCGATGGCGGTAATGGCATCGTTTCCGTCCGCTCCGTATACGACGGAATTGCCGACTTCGATAGCGCCGATCGTGTCGTCGCCGGCGCCGCCCCAAATCGCCGTGTTATCCGCCGTGCCGTTGATGACGTCATTCGCGGCCGTGCCTTCGAGCGTGGACCAGCCATAGGAATCCAGATGCCACGCGAGCCTTTCGTTGCCGCGCAAATCATCGAGCTTCAGCGTTGCTTCCGCATTGAAACCTTTAACCGTACGAATAAACTCCGTGGCCTTTAAGTCCGCGTCAGTCGGGTCTGTTGCAAGTTCATTGGCAAGCGCCGTTGCGACGGCACCGAGCTCCCCTTTGAAAGATTGACTCGCGTTGTCCCACGCCACCTCGATCAGGTCATACAGCGACTTCAGATGGGTCTGCGACATCAACTCGGCATAGACCCTCTCGAAAACTTGCATGTACGCCTGATTCAGATAAATGACCGCGGTTGGCGTGATTGCGCGCACCCCCTGTCCGAACCCTTGCCTGGACGTATAAGTCTCGCCGAGAAACTTCTCCAATACGTGCAACTTTCGGCCATCGGGGAATCCGGGATAGTCTGTGGGGTCCGGAGTCTCGTTGCCGGTCCAGGCATATAGAATGCTTTGCAGGATATTGTTGCGTTGCGTCGAATCGTTTGCGGAAGCGAAACTCGCCACCAGCGCCTGCAGTGCGCCGGTCGAATCGCGAACCATCGCCTGCCGCAGATCGTAGACGCCGCCCATTCCTTTCACATCGGGCAAGGCGGCGATATCCGCAGGCGGGGCGAGCCATTGTTCCGCGACGGCGGAGCCGGGATTGCGTTGAAACCAGACATCGATCGCGCTGCCGGCCGTGCCATCTGCCCTGATAAAGCTCCCGATCTGGCGATCCTGGTTACCGTTGGGATCGATCACACTCGAATTCACGTAAGCGAGGCCAATTGACCGCACCCCCGCGGCAGTGAGCCCGGTCAGTTCGTCCGCGGTGCTGTAGCCGTCAGTGTCAGCATCTTTCCAAATGGTGAGATTGGCCCAGCCGGGGTCGTTCGCGTCGATCTTGCCGTCAGCATTGCTGTCGAGTTCCGCCAACGCCTCGAAGCCATTAGCCGCTGCGCTGCCGTTGCCAAGGATCGTTTGATTGCCGAACAATTCCTTGCCGCTATCGATCCGGCTGTTGCCGTTTCTATCCCACGCCAGCAGACCGTCCTCGGGGCTGACCCAGGCGGTTTGTTTGGCAAAGCCATCGCCTTCGTTATCGAAGTAAGCGCCGCCATGGATACCGGTGGTGATGACGCCATCGCCGTTGAGATCGAGTACGATGGGACTGCCCAGCGACTGCTCGGCGCTGCGGAAGAGCTGCGCCAGGGCAAGGCTAAGATCCGCGATGTAGGAGTCCCCATTGCCGCCGGGCACACCAAAAGCGTTGCTCAGACGATCCAGCAAGTCGCCAACAACCCCCTTGAATGCGGCCAGACCGTCATCCGCCGCGCGTTGGGCTTCTGCGCGTATACGGTCACCGAGATCAGAAGCCTCCTGCACAGTTTGGCCGAGTACCGTTGCTACGGCCTCCGCTTGGCCGGCAACCCAGTCTGATGCTTGTTTATAAAAAGCCGCCGCTTTGTCAGCGGTGTAATCGACGGACGATTGATATGTTTCGACAAGATTCTTGATAAGGCCCGATGCTGTGTCGACAGTACTCCGATACAAGTCTGCTGCCGCTTCACGCACATCGGTCGCCGCATTGACAGTCGAATCGGTAAGGTCTTTGGCCCCTTGCGCCGCGTCTTTCGCGAATTGGGATATAGCATCCAGCTCACTGGTTCTTGCAATTCCCGACTCACCGAATGCAGTTCTTACCATCTCCAAATATTCCGCATTCAATGAGAGCATCTGAGAATTCATCAATGCTTCGTCGTATGCAGAGAAGTTTGGCAATACTGGATATCGAATTAGACTAGCTGGAGCAGGTCCCCAGCCCAACGGATAATCGACCGCTCCTATTGTCAGTACATCTCTTACAAATCCTGTGCAATTAAATCCAACCACGCCGTATTGATCCGTGTCGCTGGTTGCAATATAAGATACACGTGCCATCATCGCATCATATTGCTCCTGCGAAATCGCAATCGGGCCTGAAGAATACGTAAAGTCATGACCAGTGTTGTCTAGCACCACTCCACTAAAGACGCTAACGGGCGAATTAGGAACATCCGGGTAGTAGCCAACCACAGTCGAATGATCTGGCGAATCTAGGCGAATGAAAGTGTGACCAAAACCAGTTGTATCTACGAAGACTGTTACTGAGTATCCGCTCATACGACCTCCCAAGACATGAATGTACCTTCATCTAAGGACTAAGAGTGAACCGAACCCGAACGAATTTGCCGTGCTTGTCCAGAAATCGAAGCTTGACGCTTTCATTGTAGTGTCCCGCCGTCATATAGCTGGACATGTCCGAAAGCAGTGTGCCAAGACAAATTGGATCACTTAGAATTGCGGAATCAAAAGTAAGTTCCAAATAGCTGTCAAGTAACCACATGTTGGTATCGTGCCCCGGAACCTTTGTAACGTGATACTTTGTCAGGTAATCGCAAGACGTATTCGTGGCCGTCGAGTGAGGCAAAATGTCTTCCATGCGTTTCTGACTTAGCGAAAGCCCACACCAAAATGCGGCAAGCAAGTAGGCAGCAAGAAGTAACACTAGGCTAATGATCCATCTTATTTGATGTTTCCGATTTGTTATCTCGCTCATTAGTTTTTCCTCAGGAAGGGGTATGGGGTCAGGCTGATCTAGAGGTGGCCGAGCTTTTTAGATCAATGATGAAGATGGTGCAATAAATGGCGTCGGAGTCACTGATGCTCTGCAAGGAATGACATCTGCTCGCCCTTTCTTTGGTTGTCTCAGTTCTTGACCGGCCGTCCGCGCTTGGCCGGTTCCACTTTGCGCTTGAGCATTGCCAGATAAATGGGGTCGAAGTCATTTTTGCTTTCGTAGAGAAACAGCGGCTTGACCTATTGCGCAGTTTCGGCGGAGGCTCAGTTTTTCGCTTTAGGCACTGCCGCCTTGACCACGTTCTGCTCTCTCAAACCCGCCACGACCTGGCCCAACTGCTGATGCAACGCGGCAAGCGTGTCGTAGCCAAGTGCCACGCGCACCGTGAGCTTGCCCGTCAACGTTTCGGGGATCTTGCCGCCCGAGCGCGCAAGCCGTGACAACGCATCGAGCGCCGCCGGCTCGAGAAAGCCAAAATTGATGAACACCATCCCCGGCGCCCCATTCAGGCTGGTGAAGTTGGCGAGCACCGGCTGGTCAGAATTGTCGACCGGCGCGAGCTGGATGTTGAGACCGACCGTCTTTTCCTGCGTTTCCGGCTTTGCGTTTTGTTCAGCCATAGCATTCGCTCCTTGTAAGTGAGGACTCGAGGAAATCGGATCGCGCGCTTGGCATCAATCGCGCTAAGGCGGCAGGCGTGTTTTGGAAAGGACGCGGGGAATTGGGATTGCCCGCGACAAGAGGCACAAACGCAGAAATTTGCGCCGAGACTGACACGTCACTGGCGACGGTCGTCGCTACCGGCCCGGTATCCAACGTGCCCCCCTTGCCGCTGCGAAGCTTGTTGCTCTTGTTGGACGCTTCTGGTTACGGAGCGGGTCCCGGGCTTGTCCGATCAAGTGTCGGGTTTCCCGTCTCCGCTGCTGATCAGCTATTAGAAACGCCTATTTCGCGAAATGCAACCGCGTCAGTTGAAAAAAGCATAGTACTTTTGGCCTAGGCAGGTTTCCTTGTAAGGAGTTCCTGACATCCGCCTGTTTTTCCGCCGACTTTACCTCTGCTAATGGGTGGCCCCTTTCCTTCTTTCTTCCCCCACGATAATCCTCAATCAACGCGCAGGCCCGATGCCTTGATCACTTTCGCCCATTTCGCAATCTCTCTATTCTGGAACGCTGCGAATTCGGCCGGCGTGTTGGGCACGGAATTCGCGCCTTCGTTGGCGAGCCGCGATTGCACTTCGGGCAGCCGCATGATGCGCATGATCTCGGCGTTGAGTTTGGCGACGATATCCGCGGGGGTGCCCGCCGGAGCGAAGATGCCGACCCAGTTGGTGACCTCGAATCCGGGCAGCGTTTCGGCCATGGCGGGCAATTCAGGAGCAGCCGGATTGCGCTTCGCGCCGGTCACCGCCAGTGCGTGCAGCTTGCCCGCTTTCGCGAGCGGCAGCACGGTCGGCATGGTCGCGAAGAGCATCGAGGTTTGCCCGCCGACTAAATCGGTGATCGCCGGCACGTTGCCTTTGTAGGGTACGTGCACGAGATCGATTTTCGCCAGCGACTTGAAGAGCTCTCCGGCGAGATGGCCCGCGGTGCCGTAGCCGGCGGAGGCGTAAACGAGCTGCCCGGGCCGCGCCCGCGCGAGCGCGAGCAATTCCTTGACCGTCTTCACCGGCACCGACGGATGCAGCACGAGCAGGCCGTCGGCTTCGATCACGAGCGCGACCGGCGTGAAATCCCTGACCGGGTCGAACGGCAGCTTCGAAAACAGGCTCACGTTCACCGAGTGCGTGCCGATGCTGCCCATCACGAGCGTATAGCCGTCGGGCGGCGATTTGGCGACGGCTTCCGCGCCGATGTTGCCGCCCGCGCCGGGGCGGTTCTCGACGACGACGGGCTGGCTCCAGGCTTCGGTAAACTTTTGCCCGAACACGCGCGACATCACGTCGGCGATGCCGCCGGCCGGGAACGGCACGATGATGCGGATCGGTTTGCCCGGGTATGTTTGTGCCTCGGCAGCCGGCAGCGCGGCAAACGCAATTGAAAGGCAAACACCAGTCAGTAATTTCCGCATGACGAATTTCCTCCCGTTTAAATAAAAATGGGGTCGGGTTCACATTTCCACTAATTCTGCTCCAAGCCGTCCAGATTCTTTGCAGGCCTGCCTCGCTTGGGTGGGCGTGCCGCACGCTCCAGCGCCGCTTCGACTTCGTTCTTGAAGCGTTCGCGACCCAGCGGCCAGCCTTTGTTTACGGTATCTCGAATCTCCTTTAATCCGCCTGCATCGACTTGATTGCCGAACAAATTAAGATAAGCACACTGCCGCTCGACGTCGCTCAAGCCAAGCGCGCGATACTCGTTGTGGGCAGATAATAGTCCGTTTTCGTGTCCCAGGGCGTAGTAGCGGTAGCTTGACCAGACATAGTCTTCCGGTGCCTTTACGATACCTGCGCGCACTGGATTGGACGGCGTCAAGCGGCATGTCCGGTCGAACGTCAATCATCTTGGCCGGTCGGTCGGGGGATGATTGTCGCCGCCCACTGGATTGAGCTCGATGTAACGGCAGCACGCGGTTCCTTCGGGTCAAGTCTTGCCTTTTGCCTCTTGTTTGGCGATCAACCGGCTGATTCTGGACACGGATAAGCCGGTTGCCCGCGCGATGGCCGTCTGGGTATGGCCGCCCTCAAGGTATGCCCGCGTGATCGCCACGTCCCGGTCCGCTGTTTTGAAGTAATGCTCCAGCGTCCGTGCGGCTGGCCGGCGTTGCGCGCGTGGAATTTCACGATCCGGCGCCACCTCGATCCGCGCCTGCATGCGCTTCATGAACGCCTCGCCGCCGAGAAAGATCTGCCCCGACAACGCTTCATCCCAGAGCTTCACGCCACGCCCCTGTGCTACAAATCTTGCATACCCGTCCGGGCCATCACGCCGAGGCGCACGCGGCGCGAGCCGCCGGTGCAGCGCTTGGCTGTCAAGCCACGTCGGACCGGTAACCCGTCCCGTGTGCGCGCCATAGCTGCTCCATGGCCAGTCCTGCGGCCGCTTCACCATCCGTGCCCGCACCGGGTTCAAATCAACGTAACGGCAAACTTCCAAGAAGTAAGCCTCCTCATCGACGATCACGGCCTTAAACCGTCCTTGGAACAGGTGGCCGACCTTGGCGTGGCGGCGATTGTAGTATTGCGTGTAGACGCCGTTTGTCTGGCGCATCAGTCGCGACAGATTGGGCTGGTGCGTCTGCACCACAAAGTGATAGTGATTGCCCATCAGGCAGTACGCAAAGGCGGTCGCATCGAAGCGCTCAAGGCCTTGTGCGAACACCTCCAACCATGTACTGCGGTCGGCGTCGTCTTCGAAGATCGGCTCGCGGCGATCGCCACGCGAGGTCACGTGGTAGAGCGCCCCTTCAAACTCCAGTCGCAGCGGACGAGACATCTCATCAAATTACCGCGGGATCAGGCAAAAGGCAAGACCTGACACCTTTTGCTGACACCTTTTGCTGATACGGTATGCCGCTTGCGCCATCCATGCGTAAGTCATCAATGTTTTCGAGTCGAATGCCATTTCAATATCCTCGGCCGCTAGTTGGCTGGTTTCAGCGTCTCAGAAACAAATTGATAAAGAGAGATCGTGTCTGCACCGTATTGACAATTTCCAACGAATCCGCTTCCCGCATCAGAAATTCTCCCAACGAGTCGTTCCGCCCAGCCCCCCTCATAGCTGAAATCAACGTAGCGCGCGAAAATCTCATTTGTCTGCAAGTCTCGAATTCGCTTTTCTCCACGCGCATAGCCAATATCGAAATTTGTACCGGAATACTCGTATCGGTATTTGCTCCTCGGAACTATGTTTTCTTCTGCTACGATCCTGCCGTCTTGCTCGCGACTAAGGCGCATAGGTCTGCCGCCGACACCTTTACTCTCCACAAATCGGTATCCGTACTTCGTAATCCACTCAGGTGTCGCACCAAGGCGGTCTATAAAGAATCCCTCTACACCCTCTACGGTCTTGTAAACCTTGAGCCCACCTTCTGTTTCGCATATATGCTTAAGCTTAATTCGCCCATAAACTGCATCCGCCGTTGGAATCAGCAATATGGCAACTACAACTAACGTCTTGCCCCATACCGGCTTGATCCAGCGCACGATTTTGTACGTGCCCCAGATATAGATCGCTAGGAGAAAAAGAACAAACAGTCCGCCCACTTGCGCTCCTTCCATCTGTGATAAACAGGGTCTGCGTCATCTTGGCTTTCGTACCGCGATCTGACCTCTTGTGCACTTTTTCGGAAGAGACTCAGTTTTTCGCTTTAGGCGCCACCGCCTTGGCCGCGTTCTGCTCTCTCAAACCCGCCACGACCTCGCTCAACTGCTGATGCAACCCGGCGAGGGTGTCGAAGCCAAGTGCGACGCGCACGGCAAGCTTGCCCGTCAACGTTTCCGGGATCTTGCCGCCCGAGCGCGCAAGCCGTGACAACGCATCGAGCGCCGCCGGCTCGAGAAATCCAAAATTGATGAACACCATCCCCGGCGCTCCATTCAGGCTGGTGAAGTTGGCGAGCACCGGCTGGTCGGAATTGTCGACCGGCGCGAGCTGGATGTTGAGACCGACCGTCTTTTCCTGCGTTTCCGGCTTTGCGTTTTGTTCAGCCATAGCGTTCGCTCCTTGTAAGTGAGGACTCGAGGAAATTGGATCGTGCGCTTCGTATTAATTGCGCGAAGGCGGCAAACGCCTATTTCGCGAAATGCAACCGCGTCAGTTAAAGAAAAGCATAGTCCTTTTGGCCTGGGAATTTCTCTCTGTAAGGAGTTTACTTACGGGAGGACTTCCTCAGCGGCCTTCTCTTGCATCACCTTGCAATGGCACCCGGTGTTCGCGCCGGGCGTTGTGCGTTCAGGCGGCGAGGCGCCTTAGGCACTCAGCGGGCGAGAGGACGAGGATGCCTTGATAGCTGCCGAGTGCGTGCAGATCGTTATCGCCCGAGACAATGGCCTCGGCACGGGCAGCCAGTGCGCAAGCAAGCACCGCCGCGTCATCGGGATCGCGAAGCCGCGCCTCCTCGATGGGCACAGCCTCGATGGTTTCGGCGATCTCCCGATAGCGCGCGATGATCTCGGCGGCCGAGAGATTCTTCTGCTTGAGTTTGGCAGCGAATTTGGTGCGGTGGAGGATTCCGGCGAGTTCGGCGATGAGCGCCTCGGAGGTGATGCATTCCAGGCCGCCTTCGCCGGCAGCTTCGACCAGCCGCTCGGGCGTGCCGCCCCAAAGCAGCGCCGAGGCGATGACGTTGGTGTCAAGAACGACGCGCACGGGCTACGCGAAGCTCGGCGCGCACCGCCTTCAATTCGGATTCGAGTTCGGCCCCGGTGATCTCGGGGCCTCCGGGCTCGCGCAGCCGTCTGCCGTACTCGATCAGCCGCTGTGCGGCGGCCTTCCTGATCGCCTCGCGCACGAGGCGCTCGATCGCCTCCGAGGTTAGCAGCCCCGCGGCCTTCGCCTGATTGGCGATCTGATCGGGTAAAGACAACTTCAGTTCGAGTTCGGTCATGTCCATGCCTCCTCGCGCTCTAATTCTGAGAGATTCAACGCTTCAGAACGAATGTTTTTCAGTGTTGGGCTGACCATAACGGTGTGCCACTTGTGTGAGATTACAGTTGTGCTTACAGTTGTGCTTAGGATAGCGCACTTGACGACCGCATGCACGCGGACACGCAGAGGCCGAGCACCGACCACCGGGTCAGTAATCGAGGTCTCTCGCTTCGAACGGGAATTGCGGCTGCTTGCCGAGGATGCGGGTGAGCACCGCGTTCATCGCCGGCGCGTCATTGTCGAACCCGCCGTGCGTCTGTGAGGTGCACGTTGCACCCGCGGTGTTCCGGGGGGCGGATTCGATGATTGCCTCGAACTGCCTGCGCAGCGCCGGTTCGTGCTTGAAGCAAAACTTCATCCCGAGCAGCGGCGTGCCGCGCTGGTCCTCGAACGCATTGGATACCAGCCACAACAGCGACCTGCCGTAGGGGCCGACCTCGTCGTCGAGCTCCTGTTGCTCCGTCAGCAGGTACATCGCCGGCTTCGGGCAGCGGCCGTCCTTGATCGCCGGCAGCGCGTACTGCTTGAACTCATCGATGCGGATCGCGGGCGCGAAGAACTGCAGCGTCTTGAAAGGAATACCGAGCGAACACAGATGCTCGACCGCGTGTGCGAACAGGATGCTGCCCGCGCTGTGCGCGACGACGTGAAGTTCCCAGGTCTTGCGCTCGTCTTCACTCACCTCGTTCAGCGCAGCCAGCGCGTAGTGTTTCATGAGCTGGATCGCACCCTTGCCCTGCCGGTGATCGGAGGCGCGCCACGCGTTCTCCTTCATCTCGGACCACATCGGCCCGCCGATCGGGCTCGCGGTGAGTTCCAGTGCGAGGTCCTTCGCGTTGCGCAATCCGTCGAGCAGTCCGCCGCCGGCGCGCGCGTCGGCCTGAGTGAAGAGGTCGCCGATCACGTCGCCTATCGTTTCCAGCGGGCCGGTTTCCCACATGATGTGCAGCGGGTAAATCTCGTTGGCAAGGCACTTGTCCCGGAAAGCGACCGCGCGCTTCGCGCCGTCGGCCTCGCTGTTGAGCCCGCCGTGCAGGTAGAGCATGACGCGCTTCCTGGCCCATTTCCTTTTCCTGGCGGCGGCGGGGATCGTCTCGGTGAAGAGACGCCCGAGGTCCTCCTCGCTGGTCCAGTAGTTGCCGCTCTCCGACAGCTCGCCGTTGTTGCCGACGTCGACGATGAATGGCCGTACTTCCGCGAGCGGAATTTCCCGGCTGCTGCGGGAGCGCCCGCTGGTGGTGTCGGCGGTATTTGCGCGCGTCCACAGATCGACGCTCAACGGCACGCCGATCTGCGTGACCCACAGGTCGGTGACGTGCATCATGAAGTCCTCGTACGGCAGCAGCGCGAAGCCGCTGCTTCCCCACGACTTGCCCCAGGAGTTTTGCACGATGAAGCCGTCGCGCGTGTAGCCGGCCAGCGCGATGGCGTGACCCGCCTCGGCGCGGCCCTTGCGCGAGATGACGGGGAGCGCGCGGGTTTTCGCGCCATCCTTCACCGTGACCGTGACCTTGCCCGGCTCGTCCCAACCGTCGTGGACCATCAGCGTGCAATACACGATGCCGACTTCGGCGAGCGCCGCATGCACGTCGCGCACTTCCTTGTGCTTGACGCGGTAGTAGGCGCCGGCGGGATTGGCGAGCGCGGCCTGGCCAATCCTGGCATCGAGATGCCCGCGGCCGCGCATGTCATCTTGCCACAGATCGCGTTCGCATACGCCGTGGCGCGCCCAGCCCTTCATCGCTCCGCGCGCCGATGAGCCCTCGTATTTCTCGCCCGGCCATTCATCGTAGCAGCGCGCCATTTCGTAGAACATGCGCGGGCTCACGGTGCGTCTGATGCCGCGCTGCGCGAGCAGGAAGTTGACGACTGCCGAAAGCGCGAAACCGGTGCACGCGCCCTCGTTACCCTGATCGAGGATGATCGGGACCTTGCTGCAGTTCACCAGCGTGTCGGGGAGCGCGGAGAGTGTCGGCTGGTACGGCCAGTCCCGCAGATCGATGCGGTCGGGAAACGCATCAAGCGTGCGTTTCGAGGCGAGCGTGGAAGCTTTGCGAGAAGCGGCACGATGCTGGGCCATGAGCGATTCCCCCTAGGGATGTCGAGCCTCGGATAGCATACGCCACAAACAGACCAAGGGGACAGACCACCAAGCCGACGCCATGCGCCTTTCCGGATGGTGTAGAGGCTTGACTGCGGCACGCGCAAGGCGGAAGCTTTCGCGGAGCAGGTAAAATTCTTCTGCCGCGAAAAGGGCAACAGCATGAACGCAAAGAACGACCGCGCTGCATGGCTCAAAGGCCCGGCCGCCCACTGCAGCCCTCTGCCTGAAACCCAAACCCGTCCGCGGCATTTCGTTCTGCTCGGGGCTCCCGGCGTCGGCAAGGGCACCCAGGCCGAATTGCTGAGCGAGCGTCTCGGCGCCTGCCAGCTTTCCACCGGCGACATCTTCCGCGCCGCGAAATCCCTTTCCGCCTGCGAACGCAGCCCGGCGCTTAACCTCGCTCTCGACGCGATGCGCAAAGGCGAACTCGTCAGCGACGAAACCGTGCTCGCCATGGTCGCGGAACGCACCGTCTGTCTGCGCTGCGGAGGCGGGTTCCTGCTGGACGGTTTCCCGCGCACCGTGGCGCAGGCCGAGGCGCTGACCCGGCTCCTGGCGCACGAGCAAATCCAGCTCGATGCCGTGCTCAGCTACGAGCTGCCTCTCGAAACCATCGTGGCGCGCCTGAGCGGCCGCCGCACCTGCGAGAAATGCAAGGCCGTCTACCACGTCCAATCCAGACCCGCGAAGGTCGAAGGCGTGTGCGATGGCTGCGGAGGCAATCTGATCCAGCGTGAAGACGACCGTCCCGAGTCGGTCAAGGTGCGCATGGCTGCCTACGAATCGAGTACTGCGCCGCTCACGGATTACTACCGCAAGCTGAACCTGCTCGTGTCCGTCTCCGCCGAGGGATCCCCCGCAGCCGTCTACCAGCGCACCGTGCAATTGCTGAAAAAATAGGGTCAGGTTCACATTTCCACTAACTCTACTCCGAGCTGCCCAGGTCCTTTGCAGGCCTGCCTCGCTTGGGTGAAATGTGAACCTGACCCTATTTTTTTGAGGTAGTATCGGCGTGCAATTTTTTCGGTAAGGAGATTGTTTTGATGCGTATTTCAACTTTTTCGTTGTTCCTGATTGCCGCATTGGCCGCGTCACAGGCAGCTTTGGCTGCGGATACTCACGCGCCTCATTGGGGCTATGACCACCCAGCTTTGTGGGGAGACCTGAGCGCCGATTTCAAGGAGTGCAAGGTAGGTAAAGAGGAATCACCCATCGATATTTCGACCAAGACCACTGAAAAGGCAAAACTGCCGGCGCTTGGATTCAACTATAAAACGGGCGCCGCCATGGTGTTCAACAACGGGCATACGGTTCAGGTCAATCTCATCGATGGGGGGTCCGCGAAACTCGCGGGTGGAGATTACTCATTGCTGCAATTTCATTTCCACACGCCCAGTGAAGAAAAAATAGACGGCAGGAGTTACCCCATGGTTGCCCATCTGGTGCACAAGAACGCGAGCGGCAGCCTGGCCGTGGTTGGCGTGCTGTTCAGGGAAGGCAAGGAAAACGCGGCCCTTAAACCGGTACTGGGTTCCATGCCTGCCAGGGAAGGCGACAAGGTAGCTCTCAAGAGCGCTTTCAATCCAGCCGCTTTCCTGCCCAAAAACCAGGGCTACTACGCTTACAAAGGTTCACTCACGACGCCGCCGTGCAGCCAGGGGGTGGCTTGGCAAGTGCTCAAGGAGCCGGTCGAGCTCTCGAAAGCCCAGATCGATTCATTCAGGAAGCTTTACAAAATGAACGCCCGGCCGGTGCAGCCGTTGAATGGCCGCAAAGTTCAGGAATCGAGCTGACACGACCCCGCTTGTTCGATCTGCTCGACGACCCTCACGTCAGGCAGGCCTATCTCGGCGCTTAGGCGCGCTCATCACGCGGGTAGCTTCGGTTCAGCCGCCTGCAGAGGCGGGAGATCTGCGATCATCCTGGTGTCGCGGGCGATCGCCTGACACAACTCGTCCACCGGCAGATCATTCAGATCCTCGCCAAACGGGTCTTCAATTTCGATGCCGGCTTCTTCGATGCCCAACAGCCCAAACGCGATCAGCATGACTGCAAATATCGCCAACCACCCCAGTTTTGGAA
>Ga0082335_1001943_pt1 | contig 40837 bp, 38 predicted proteins | sample Subgrocontami58m_FD_72375 | JGI IMG/M metagenome (GOLD analysis project Ga0082335, IMG submission 72375) | Subsurface groundwater microbial communities from S. Glens Falls, New York, USA - GMW37 contaminated, 5.8 m (SPADES assembly) (version 2) ...
GCACCGCGGCGCGCCGCGGTGTTCTTGGCGAGGAGCGTCATGCCCTTCTCGCGCTCGAGGTCGCCCGAGTCCATGACCCGCGTGGCGACGGACTGATTGTCGCGGAAGGCCCCGGACTGCCACAGCATGGCGTCCACCAGGGTGGTCTTGCCGTGGTCCACATGGGCCACGATGGCAACATTTCGAAGATCTTCTCGTGTCTGCACGGCGGCATCGTAGGCGCATGGGCGGGCCCGGGCCTCCGCGCCGGGTGCATCATCCGCCCGTGATCTCTCCTCTCCCCCTGCCAGCGCCTTCGCGAGGTGAGTCGCGCTGGCCACCGCTGGTGGCGCTGCTGGTGGCCGCGGGCCTGTACGCGACGCTGCCCGGCAACCTCATCCTGGGAGGAGGGCTGCTCAGGTGGATCGTGCCCGCGCTCGAAGTGGCGCTTATCGCGGTGGCGGCCGTGAACCCCGTGGTCGAGAGCGAGCGCCGCCGCCACGTGGGCGTTGCCCTCGTGGTGCTGATCACGCTGGCCAATGCCTCTGCTCTGGGCCTGCTGATCGATGGGATCCTCACCGAGGCGGGATTCGAGGGCCGCCTGCTGATCCTGTCGGCCATTCAGATCTGGGCCACCAACGTGATCATCTTCGGGCTGTGGCTATGGGAGTCCGACGGTGGCGGTCCGCGCCGACGCCACCTCGACCCGCCGGGCCCGGCGGGATTTCTCTTCCCGCAGTGGACGCTGCCCGAGCCGTGGACCTGGAAGCCGAGGTTCATGGACTATCTCTACGTGTCCTTCACGAACTCCACGGCGTTCAGCCCCACCGACACCCTGCCGCTGCAGCCGCGCATCAAGGCGCTCATGACCGTGCAGGCGGCGCTGTCACTGCTCACGATCCTTCTCGTGGCCGCGCGCGCGGTGAGCATGCTCCGATGACTGCTCACCGGGGATGAGCGTTCTGAAGCTCGCATTCCTGTCCTCCATCTCGCCGCAGACGCTGGCGGTGGTGCTCTACCTCCTCGGCGGGAAGCGCGGCGCAAAGCACGCGTCCCTGTTCGTGGGGGGCACCCTCATCACGTCGTTCGTGGCGGGCATCGCGGTGACCCAGGGGCTGGCGGATACCGGAATCCACGTGGACTCCGTCGGGGGTGGGCGTCACCTCCCCGGCGTCTATGTGGGCTTCGGCATCGCGCTGCTGCTCTTCGCCGGGTACGTCCTGTGGCGCTCCCACCGTGCGGAGGCCCATCGTCACCACAGGGACCGGGAGAAGGAGTCCCGCCGTCTGGACCGCATGGTGGAGTCGTCGTACATCTGTCTGGGGGTCGGGCTCATCTTCGGCGTGCCGGGGCCGGGCTACGCACTGGTGCTGGCCGAGGCGGCGGGCACGCCGTTTGGGCACATGCTGCTGGTGGTGACCGCGTTCAGCCTCATCTCGTACTCGTGGGGCTGGATCCCCGTGCTCTGGTACATGGTGGACCGTGACCGGGCGCTTCGGCGTCTTCAGGCGCTGCGCGCGGGCGTGAGCCGCCACCGCATTGCCCTGATCGTGTCGGTCCTTGCGCTCGTGGGTACGTATCTCGTGGTGCTGGGCGTGCTCACGCTCTGAGGGAACCATTCCATGGGCACCGTCCGGGGCCGTGGCCTATGATCGCCCCCATATGGGATCCCACTCCGGAGTCTTCCGTGGTGGTGGTGACTTCCAGCGTGACGTACGAGCGCTCGTCGCCTCCACCCTCAGCCCGGATGATGTCCGCCGGGGCCGCCGCCGCTTCCACATCAAAGCGGCCATCATCATCGCCTGGGCGCTTGCGTCGTATGTCTTCCTCGTATGGTTCTCCGCCGGGTGGATCGGCATGGTGCTGGGCACGGTGTCGATGGCGCTCGCCCTGGGTGGTATCGGCTTCTCCATCCAGCACGATGCCAACCACGGCGCCGTGGGCCGTCGCTCCCGCATCCTTGGGTACTCCCTCGACCTCGTCGGGGTGAGCTCCTACTTCTGGCGTGAGCGCCACAACCACCTGCACCACACGTTCACCAACGTGGTGGATGCCGATGGGGACATCGACCAGCTGCCCTTCGCGCGCCTTGCGCCCGACCAGCGCTGGATGTGGAATCACCAGGCGCAGCACATCTACATGTGGGTCCTCTACGGCATGTACGCGCTGAAGACGATCGTGACCGGCGACGCCATCTCCATTGCAATGGGCACCCGCCACACCTCCTCCCCCACGCCGCGCCCCCGGGGAAAGCGCCTCACCGGATTCCTGATCGCCAAGGTCCTCTTCATCACATGGGCGCTCGTCATCCCGTTCATCTTCCGGCCGTGGTGGCAGGTGCTGATCGCCGACTTCGTGGTGCTGTGGCTCCTGGGAATCCTCCTCGCCGTGGTGTTCCAGCTGGCTCACTGCGTGGAGGAGGCCTCGTTCACCTCGATCAGCCGCATGCACGAGTCGGACGAGCCCGTGGAGTGGGCGCGCCATCAGGTCGAGACCACCGCGGACTTCGCTCCGGGCAACCCACTGGTCACGTGGTACCTGGGCGGACTGAACTTCCAGATCGAGCATCACCTGTTCTCGAACGTCTGTCACGTGCACTACCCAACGCTCGCACCCGGGCTGCGTGAGGTGTGCGAGCGCCATGGGGTGACCTACGCCGTGCATCCCACGCTGCGTTCCGCTCTGGCATCGCACGGGCGCTGGCTCAAGGCGATGGGGCAGAGGCCCGTGTCCCCGATGGGCCACGGCGGCGGGATCCCCACCACCTGAGCTCTCGCGTCTGTACGCTCGGCTCGTGACACCGAGTGCACCCCGACGCCCGCGGCTCGCCCTTGCCGCCATCACGGCCGCGACGGTGGTGGGCGGCCTCGGCGCCGGCGGGCTCGTGGCTGCTGCGGGTTCCTCTGGCATCGCCCCCCCGTGCGTGGCCTGCGCGGGCTTCGTCACCGGGCAGTTGCTCCGCGAGCCGCCGACCCTGGTGTCCGCCCACGGGCACCTGGACGTGACGCTCACGCCCGGCACTCGCACGGTGCTCGTGGCGGGTCGAGGTGTGTCCAGCCAGACATATTCCTCCCGCTTCACGGCACCCACGCTGGTGGTGAGACCGGGCGACAGGCTCAACGTGTTGTTGCGCAACCGGCTTCCCGTGGGCTATCTGCCGTACGGGCAGTTCCCTCCCGCGTACACCCAGCCCAAGGGGGGGCTCACCAACCTGCACGTGCACGGCCTGCATGTGTCGCCCAAAGCGCCGCAGGATGATGTCTTCCTGAACATCCCGCCAGGGCACTCGTATCAGTACCGCTACGACCTGCCCGCGAACCACCCATCGGGCGTCTTCTGGTACCACCCCCATCATCACCACTACGTCGACATGCAGACGTTCGGGGGGCAGTCGGGAGCCATCGTGGTGCGCGGCGGGTTGGACGATCTGCCCGGCATCGGGAATCTGCGCGACCGGATGATGGTGTTTCAGGGAACGGAGGTGCGCGGCCATGCAACCACCAGTTCCCAGTACGAGGTGCCCGCGAAGCGCCTCATCCTCATCAACGGGCAGTTGCAGCCGCGCATCGACATCCGACCCGGCGAGTCGCAGCGCTGGCGCATCGTCAACGCCACCACCGAGCGCTTTCTCCGCATGGCGCCGGTGGGTGGTGAGTACTGGATCCTGGCCCGCGACGGCGTCACGCTCGCGCACCCGTCACGCACGCGCATGCTGTTCCTGGCGCCCGGCCAGCGTCTGGAGGTGCTGGTTCGCGCTCAGCAGCAGCCCGGTCGCTTCCAGCTGATCCAGACCTATTTCGACCAGCGCCCCACGCCCTTCGGCAAGCAGCCGGAGGTGCAGGTGGCCACCGTCGTCGTGGCCGGCACACCCATGGCCCCCCAGGCCGTGCCGACCGAGTTGGGCCCGGTCGAGGATCTTCGCGGCGCCGATATCGCCGCGCGCAGGCGTGTGGTGTTCAGCCAGTCCCCACCGAAGTTCTTCATCAACGGAAAGCGCTTCGCACACGACGGCAACGTGGCGCCGATGTTCCGGCCCCGCCTGAACACGGTTGAGGAATGGGATCTCGTCAACAAGTCGCCGGAGTGGCACAACTTCCACATCCACATTAATCCGTATCAGGTGGTGGCGATCAACGGGAAGCCCCTCCGCGGGCAGCCGTACTGGGCGGATTCGCTCGCCATTCCGCCCGGCAGTCGCATCACCATCCGGCAGCGCTTCGCCGACTTCACCGGCCGCTTCGTCATGCACTGCCACGTTCTGGTGCATGAGGACCTCGGCATGATGGCCACGGTGGAGGTCATCCCCTAGGCCGCAGGTGCGATGCGCGGGCGTCGAGCGCCCGCCGCGCCGTCAGGCCCGCGTTGGCGCGATGGGCGCGACGTCAGGAGGACCCTTCACGCGGCTGCTTACCAGCGTGGACAGCAGGGCCCCGGTGGCGATGAGGATCAGCCCGACCACCGCGTTGCCCGAGGTGACCGAGCCGATGAACCACATCGAGAGCACCGCGGTGGTGACGGTGGCAAGGACCCCCTCGGCGCCCACCGGGCCGGGACCGATCTGCGCGAGTGCCCAGGATCGCGCGAGCAGCGGCACCAACTGGGCGCCCAGGGCGCCCAGCGTGATCTCGCCGAGCTGGGAGGGAGTCAGCACGAAGGCCCCGGGGCCCTCCACCACGAGTCCCACCGTCAGGGCAACCACAGCCGAGGAGCTCGCGGCGATGAGGGTGACGTCGATGATGTTGCCGCGTGACAGCGCCCTGTTGGTGAGGATGAGGGACGCCGCGAACACCCAGGCCGAGGCGAGGGCGAGAATGAGCCCTGCGGGTGAGCTCATCATCCCCTCGGCGGAGACGATGGCCCCCGCGACGATGACACCGATTGCGGCGACCATCGCAGGAGAGGGTCTCGTGCGAAAGACGATGAATGCCAGCACCACGACGGCGAGGGGGGCGGTCATGGCCAGGGCCGTGGCCGACTCGGACCCGATGAGCGGGACGGCCTGCAGGTAGAGGGCCAGGTTCAGGATGTACACGGCCCCTGATGCGGCGGCCAGGGCGCACCCTGCCCGGGTGCACGGTACCTCGGGCGTCCGTGCGCTGCGCAACACCGCGAGGCCCAGTGCCGCTCCCAACGCGAGCAGGCCTGACAGCACAAATGGCGTATCGCGGTCCATTGCCACGGCGTTGGCGGCCAGGGCCGAGATCCCCGTGATCAGCATCATCACCGCGAAGAGCATCGCGACCACCGCGGCCGGGCGCCGTGCCGTCTCGCCCGACGTCCGGTATCCGGCAAGGAAGATGATGGCGGCCGCGAAGAGCGATATGGCGAGCATCGCGTTGACCGCCTGCTCGCCCGCGGCCTGTCCACCGAACGGTGCCAGACCGCGGACCGACCCCGTGATCGCCGCCGCGGCGACCGTGCTGATCCCCGCCGTGCCCCAACGGATTCCCGCGCGCGCAGCCAGTGCCAGGGCTCCCAGCAGGGCCAGTGGCACGGCGATGCCGACGGAGGCGACGAAGCCCGCCACCGCCAGGGCGGCCACGGCGAGGAAACCCAGCATGGGGATCCTCCGGGTCAGTTCCGAACGAACGTCGGCTTCGGGATCGCCCCAGGCCAGGATCAGCCCGCCCGCAACGAGGAATCCACCCAGATAGCCCAGAAATAGCCACGCGGTGAGGATCGGCATGGTGTCATCGGCCGGTATCTGCCCGTGAAGCAGGACGATCACCATGACGCCCACGCCCCCGGCCACGGCGAGGGCCACTGAAATCCCCACGTAGCGGGCGCATGAGCCGAGGTCCCTCAGCCAGCAGCGAGAGCGCTGGAGCCACGTCGCACCGACGATGACGACGGCGAGGTGCACGATGAGTGACAGGAGGATGATCGTCCCGGTGCGTTCGTGCACGATGAACTGGCCGATGGCATCTCCGGCAAGGAAGGCGGGCCACAGCGACCGTCCCCACCGCGTGAGCACGGCCGTGCCGATTCCGGGGGTGAGCAGCATCGGGCTGATCGCCAGATCCGTGAGGGCGATCTCGTACGACCCGATCGACCCGGCGATGCTCGCCACGGCGAGAAGGGCGATCGCAATCCACCACCGGGATGTCCGTATCAGCGCGGGGGAGGGGAGAAGCGCATTCACCGGGGCCGCAGCCTACGCGCGCCTCGGGGCGTCGCCGATGGGTAACGGCCCGGTTGGGGCCCCAATGCGCGACGGGGGGGTCGACCTATTCACGTGGCCGACCCCCCCGCACCGTCATGCCGCCGGGCTCGGGGGCACGACGGTGCTCCTCCCGACGGAGCGGCGGTCGACTGCTGCGGCGCAATCGTTCGTCTGCGTGCGGGCGAGTAGTGCCCTGTTCCTTCGGATCGCCGCGGTGACGCCCGAGCCCGGCGAGTCGATCGAGGCACCGGTTGATGGCAACCGTGGCGTCGGGGCCGCCAACGGTCGATTGGGCGTTACCTGTGGCGGTGGCGGCGATCAGTATCGCTGGGGCCAGGAGAAGAAGAAGACGACGTCAATGCATGGGGAGACTCCGGATCGTGAGGGTATCCGGAGATTTTCGGGCCCGGGTTCAGATGAGCCCACTCCCGATGTGCCGCATTCCCGTGCGGGGCGGGTCCCTCTGCTCGTGCGGTCACGCCACGCGCGTGAACGTCAGCATCAGCGGCGGGGCGGCTGGGCGAGTCGGGCCGGTTGCCGCGGCGATGAACATGATGGATGCCGTGCCATCGCTCGAGTTGGCCATGACCTTCACGCACTGGCCCGCCGTAAGCGCGAAGAACCAGTTCCACGAAGCCACTTCGGGGATGTTGGCCGACATCGAGACCTGCATGTTTGAAACCGGCACGTCGGCCTCGGCTCCAGCAGCACCGATGCGCGGCCAGATGTCGAGGGTGTCGACACCGGTACCGGTCTTCAGCAGTTGGGCCGAGAAGTGGACGTCGTAGACGCCCGCGTTCGTCACGCACACCTCGGACGTTGGCGGGGCGCCGTTCAGTGACACACCCGACGTCACGCTGGGGTCAGCGGCGGTCAGCAGGATGCCCGTGGCCGTGTTGGCGGGAGTGATGTTCTGGGTCGGACCGGTGCTGTAGAAGTACCCGTAGGACGGGGTGACGCCCGGGCCGGTCGGGCCGGTCGCCCCAGTCGCACCCGTCGCCCCAGTCGCACCCGTCGCCCCAGTCGCACCCGTCGCACCCGTCGCCCCAGCAGTACCCGCCGCCCCAGCACTACCCGCTGCGCCAGCAGTACCCGCCGCCCCGGCACTACCCGGCGCCCCAGCACTACCCGCTGCTCCGCCGAGGTCGCGCCAGACGGTCCAACTCAGGTCCGAGCCCATGACCGAGCCGTCCTTGATCTTCCTGCTCGTCACCGCGTTGTCCCGCAGCTTCAGGGTGCCCACGGCTCCAGCCGCCAACTGTGGGTTGCCCACGGCCTGATCGCGGATCTGCTTCCGGCCCACGCTGCCCGGCGGCAGAATGAGCGCCGCGTACCCGACCCCACCCAGCGCGACCAAGAGCGCCAGGAGAGCAATGAGGACGGCGTGATTGACCCACCGGAACACCACACGACCCAATCGGAAAGTATGTGGTTGGGGAACGCCGAGATCATTAGAAACGATAGCGTGACCCGGACCAGGATGGCCCACTGGAGGTTGTGCCTGCGGACAGCCATCTGGGGACCGAGGGGTTGATGGCGGCGACGCGACCCAGGGCTGTCCGCAGGCACAACCTGCACTCCGTACCGGAGCGCAGGAGGCCCTCATCCCGTGTGGCTCACGAATTGCGTGGGTCCGCCGCCGTCACCTCCATTTGGTACCCGTCGATTGCGCGACCCCGACCCTGCCTGCGGTGTCGTCCCGCATCGCGAGGTGGGCACGTGCGGCCGAGAAGGCGGGGCCACCGTGGATCGCTCGCTCGTAGATCGCCCGGAGCGCGACCGTGTCTTCCCGCGATACGGCGGCCACCACCGCGGCGTCGAGGGCGTTGATGTGGTTGGGTCGCATGAGGAGCTGGTCGTCGAGGCGCGCTCTCTGCAGAGACGAGTCCGCCATCGGGCAACAGGTGCATGCCCTGCGTCCGCAACGGGCTCACGGGCCCCATCACCCGACCGGTCGTCGTCGCCCCCACTCGCCACCGGCATCAGGGATGATGGCGCACGTGATGACCGCGGCCACGACGGCCGCGGTGACGACGCCCCGGGTGCGTCTGCGCGTGCCGCCCCCCTGCGCGTCGTCCTTCCCGCCCGACGCCGAATCATCCGACATGGCCGTGGAGCTGACCGACGCCTCGGCCCGGACGCGACCCGTCCACCAACGAGAAGGGCCCGCCGGAGCGGGCCCTTATTCATAGCGGGGGCGGGATTCGAACCCGCGACCTTCGGGTTATGAGCCCGACGAGCTACCAGACTGCTCCACCCCGCGACGTCTTGGAAAGCGTAGCACCGGCACGCCGCGGATCAACTCGGGTGGTCACTGGGGCTCCGGGGTATGTGGACTTCGTTAATTGCGGGGCACGGGGTGATACATCGGGTGGACACGCGCAGTGGGCGACCTAGGGTGGGTGCGCGGCGTCCTCGAACGCCGCTCCTGCTTCATCGAAACGGGAGGAACACCCATGGCAATGACCGAACGCAAGCGCCTCGCGATGATCGCGCACGACAACCGCAAGCGGGACATGCTCGACTGGGCTCGCGCGAACCACGACGTGCTGTGCGAGCACGAGCTCTTCGCCACGGGGACCACGGGTGGCCTGATCGAGGATGACCTGGGCCTGAAGGTGAACCGGTTCCTGTCCGGGCCCCTCGGCGGGGATCAGCAGGTGGGAGCCGCCCTGGCCGAGGGGCGGATCGACATCGTCATCTTCTTCTGGGACCCGCTCGAGCCGCAGCCGCATGACGTGGACGTGAAGGCCCTGCTCAGGATCGCGGTTGTCTACAACTGCCCCATCGCGTGCAACCGGGCGACGGCGGACTTCCTGCTCTCGAGCCCCCTGCTCGGTGAGCAGTACGAGCCCGCGGCGTCACCCGGCGAGACCGCGCCGCCCGAGCGCGAGATCGCCCAGATCGGAATCAGGTAGCGGGGCGGGGGACCGGGTCGATCATGACCCGGTCCCCCGTGACCACCCAGCCGCCCCGCACCACGCGGCAGTCGGTCCCGAAGACGTTCTCGCGCTCGCGTGCGATGGTCGCGAGCACGCGGGTGCCATGGTCCAGGGTCGTGACCGCGCAGCGCTCCGTTTCGTCTACGGGGTTCATGAGTGCGTGGTGCCGGTCACCGAGGAATCCGAATGGCCCGAGAAGGGCCCTGCGGGTGCATTCCCCGCCACACGACTCGGTCGGGAACCGCCAGGGGTCGGAGACCACCCGATCTCGCGTGGGTCAGGTGAGGACGATCGCGAGCACAATGACGAAGATCAGGAGAAGGGCAAGCGCCGCGTAGATGAGGCGCACGGCGCGGTTGGCCCCGATTGCCACCTGATGCGCGTTCTCCCTCTTCTTTGCGATCGACTCGGGGTCGCTGTCGCGCTCCGGCCAGTCGTCCTCGTCGTCGTTCCAGATCATGGGCCCAGCCTACCGGCATGGAGTCGTGCCCGAAAACGACGACGGCCCGCCGGAGCGGGCCGTCGCACCACCATCTCGTGGACTCGGGTCTACGCGACCTCGGCCAGGCCGCGCACGTCCACCATGCCAGCCAGCTTCTGCAGTGCCTGGTTCTCGATCTGGCGAATGCGCTCGCGGGTGACGTTGAACGTGCGGCCCACCTCGTCGAGCGTGCGGGGCTGCTCGCCACCCAGGCCGTATCGCAGTTCCAACACGCGGCGCTCGCGGTAGGAGAGCGAGTTGAGAATGTCCTGCAGGGCCTCGTTGCGCAGAGTCTCACCGGCAGCCGCCTCGGGAGAGATGGCCTTCTCGTCGGCGATGAACTGACCGAACTCCGACTCCTCCTCGTCGCCCACCGGCTTCTCAAGTGACACCGGGGTCTGGGCGCTGCGGCGGATGGACTCCACCTCCTGCTCGGTGAGGCCGATCGACGCGCCGATCTCGGCGTTCAAGGGGTCGCGCCCCAGCTCGGCCAGCAGCTTGCGTTCCGTGCGGTTGATCTTGTTGAGCTTCTCGACGACGTGCACGGGCATGCGGATGGTGCGGCCCTTGTCCGCGATGGCGCGGGCGACTGCCTGCCGGATCCACCACGTGGCGTACGTCGAGAACTTGTAGCCCTTGCGGTAGTCGAACTTCTCGGCGGCACGTACCAGCCCGAGCGTGCCCTCCTGGATCAGGTCGAGGAATGCCAGCCCCTGGTTGCGGTAGTTCTTTGCGATGGAGACGACCAGGCGGAGGTTGGACTCGACCATCTTCTGCTTGGCCTGGAGGTCACCCATCTCGATCTTCTTGGCGAGCTCGACCTCCTGCCTCGCGGTGAGCAGCGGGATGCGGCCGATGTCGCGCAGGAAGAGCTGCAGGAGATCCGTGGTGCTCTCGGCCTTCGCCGCCACGCGACGCGGGCGCTCAGCTTCCTCGGCGAGCTGCGCGCGACGCTCCTGGGCCTCGGGCTCCTCGAGGAGCTCGATGCCCATCTCATCGATGTGCCGATAGAGCTCCTCGGCGTCCTCCTGAACGAGGTCGAGCCCCTCAAGGGCCTGTGCGACCTCCTCGATGCCGAGGAATCCCTGATCCTGCCCACGCGTGAGGAGAACCTGCATCTCCTCGTGCCCGATGATCTCCTTCAGCGTCATTGTCTCCCCGTCTCCTCTGGCCCGGTGTCTCCCGGACCCCTCGTCCCGGCTCTGCACGCGGCGCGTCCTGTGCGCCAGCCGATGTTCGTGATGCTGTTGACCGATCCCGTGGCGTCCGGCGGGGCCTCGCTGGGCCCGGATACCTGGCGCTCCGCCTGCTCACCCGACGCCTCGTGCGCGGTGGCACGTGGTGGTGGGGATCCATCGACGGCCGACGCCGAGTCGGCCTCCCTGCTGATCGACAGTCTCCCTATCGGACCTTATGGACCGGTTAAGGCGTTCGCGCCACAGAGTAAACATCCTGCCATTTAATGGCATTGGGATCGGCCGAAACCTTACGGCTTCCTGACCTCTTATGCGTCGTGCCGGGAAAGTGCCCGTGAATCGGTCCCGATCAGCCGCCGGATGTGCCCGATTTTCCCTTGGCGCGGGCGATCTGGCGCAGTAGCGATGCGGCGGTGACCCCGAGCGGCGTTCGGGGTCCGATCTCCACGGTGCGGCGCCATGATGCCACGACATCGCGGGCATCACGCCGGTATACGGCCACCCATCCGCGGTTGAACCATGCCACCTGACTGGTCGGATCCGTGGTCGTGAGTCGTCGAATCGTGGCCGCCGCCTGCGCGAGGCCCGCATCGCTTCTCGCACCATGGGCCATGGCGATGCCGATTCTTGCCTCGGTCGACCCCGGGTCGGCGGCGAGCGCCTGGCGGAAGGTCGTCCCCGCGGAGTCCTGATCGCCAGTGCGCTGCTGGGCAGCGCCTAGGTCCACCAACCACGCGGCACGACCATTGCGCGCCCGGGCCGAGAGCCTCGACACCTGTTGCTCCGGTGTGAGGCGCGATACGGCCTTGGGCACAGGCCTGGCCAGCACGATCGCGAGCGGTGGCAGGGCCTCCGGACCACCGGTGAGTTCCTGACCCGGTGCGGCGACCACACCGGCAACGATGGGTTGCGCTGCGTCCGGGGTGGCGGCCTCGGTCGTGCCCTGCAGCGACAGGGTCACGCCGATGGCGGCGGCGGCCAACGCGATCCCGACGATGGCGACGACGATGATCGCTCTGATCGGGGTGGGGCGCTGGGCGGGTACGGGTTCGGGCACGAGGGTGAAGTGTGCCACCCCTGTGGTGCACCGGGCGCCCTGTGGTCGGGGCGCGCCTACGCGGGTACGGTCAGCCCGGCGACGAGGCCCGTGAGCGTGGCGCGGCCGGTGGTGCGGCCGAGGGCCTCGAGTTCCCGCACGGCTGAGGCCAACGTGGGGCCATCGGCGGTGAGGAGGGCATCGCGCATGGCAGCGACACGGTCCATGCATTCCCCGCGCGCCGCCATGCGCAGGAATGCGCGCGCGGGCCCCCCGGTGCCGTGGCGCGCCGCCCGCAGCACGAGCGTTGCCAGCGTCCGATGTTCCCCCGGGCGCATGGCCCCACGGGCGATGAGGTAACCGACGAGCACATCGTCTCCCGCCGGGGTGAGCCCGGGGCCCCTGCCGATGAGGGCCGGCACGGCCTCGGCGTCAGGGGTGCGGCCGAGCGCGAGCGCCCTGGGATCCGGCCACCCGTGGGCGCGAACGGCGTCGCAGGCCGCGCGCATCTCGCGGACGGGTGCCAACCGCGCCGGCGGGGGGGTGTGCCAGATACGGGCATGCGATGTGTCGAGGTGCATTCGGTCACCCGGCGCGATGAGCGGCATGTCGGCGATGACGGCGGTGAGTGGACCCCGCGGCCCGGCCGGACCCGTCACGTGCACGGGCATGCCCGTGCCGGACACCCAGGCCCAGCCCGCGCCCGCCGCCATCACGCGCCCGCCCCGGCATGACGCCGCGCCCACTCCGGCCACGAGCACCCGGTGGGTTCTCACCCCGTGGTGCGCACCGCGGGCTCTGGCACGAGGGCTCGCAGTGCGTCGCGGATCGGGGCGAGGGGGGTCTTCGCCACCCCGGCGCCGATCTGCCCACCCTCCGTGCGGTGCAGGATCCCGGTGTTGATCAGCGGCGTGTCCCCGGTGTCCAGGCACAGGCGCGCGTCGATGCCGAGTGGGCACCCCTCACCGTCGAGGAATGGGATTCGGAAGCGCTCGCTGGTGTCCACGGAGATGCCACCCATCAACCGGGTGCGCGCCACGGCGTCGGCAAGCGTTCCGCCGAGGAAGGCCGCCACGCTGGGGCTGGCCGCAGAGGCGGCACCGCCGAGGCCCGCGCACTCGACCAGCGCGGAGTCGCCGATGTCCGGTGCGGCGTCGGCCGGGGAGAAGCCGGGCCGGTAGAGGGCGTCGCCCACCATGGCGGCGGGAGCGGTGAACCACACGCCCGGGAGGCCGGCCAGCATCACCGCGGCATCCGTGCCGTTTCGCGAGATGAACGCGATGAGGCTTGACCGCGGGACCCCGACGATCCCCTGAAGCGCGGCGCGGCATGAGGCGATCGTGAGCGTGAGGGCGAAGTGACCGTTGTCCGCGGTGACGGCGGCGAGGGGCGGGATGGCGTCGAGCGCGCGCTCGGACATGGCGGGCATGAGATCCCGAACCAGAAGCATGGTCGCGGCCTGATGGCGCATGTGGCAGTCGTCGCCCATCGTCACCGCCTGGGAGAGGAGGGCGAAGACGTCGATGGGTCCGCGCAGCGCGAGCGCGCGGTCGATGCCGGGCGCCACGCGGTCGGCCATCAATCGCTGGCGTGCGATGGCGGCGGGGCTGTCGACGCCGAGCCAGAACGACTCACCCGGACCGTCGCAGAACGGCGACCAGGCCTCGATGCCGGTCTCCTCGTCGCGCACGGCCCACACGGCCATGGACGGCGAGATGATCCCGCACATCGCCCCGGCGGCTCCCAGCGAATGTGCCGGGGCCAGGGTGATCTCCCCGCGCTCGAGCATGGTGGCCCCCGACTCGGGGTCGGCCACCCACCCCTCCATCACCGCGGCGGCCCCCGCGGCGCGGCGCTGGGGACCACACATGCGGTCCCATTCAATGGGGGGCCCCGAATGCAGGATCATCCGGCCCTCGAGGCCGGGGATGAGGTCCCCGGCGCGTCCTGCGCCAATCAGGTGGGGACGGGAACTCTGCAGGCGCCTGATGGCCTCACGGTTGCCCGCCTCGATCGCATCGTCTGCGTACGCGCGGGTGAGCAGCGCCACGTCAGCCGCATCGCCACCCGCGGGCGGGCGCCAGTCAACCGGAACCGTGGTGGCGCCCTGCGCACGCAAGGCGTCGTCGAGGAGCCCGAGACCCGCGGTCGCAATCGTTAGGCTCGTCATGTGGATATCCAATCGCTGGCCGCCGAGGTACGCACGCATCCGGGCCTCATCGAGAAGCGCGGCCTTGCCGCCGTGGCCGACGGCATCGGCGGCGACGGAGATGATGCCGCTGTGCTGGACGATGGCATCGTGGTGTGCACGGAGGCCGTGTGGCCGCCATTCGTGCAGGCATCACCGCGGGTGGCCGGTATCGCGGGCGTGGTCACGGTGCTCAGCGACCTGGCCGCCACGGGAGCCCGCCCCCTGGCGATCCTCGACACGGTCGTGGCCGGAGATCCGGACACCGCGCGCGAGGTGCTGGCCGGCGTGCAGGCGGGTGCCCAGCGCTTCGGGGTTCCGGTGGTGGGTGGGCACACCACGGTGGCGCCCGGCCACGCGGGCCTGACCACCACGGCAGTGGGTCGTGCTGTGCGGCCGCTTCGCGCTCGCAACGCCCGGCCCGGGGACGCCCTGGTGGTCGTGGTGATCACTGATGGAGAGGAGGTCCCCGCTCCGGACGGGGCATCGTTCTTCAGCCATCTGCGGGGATCGCGAGCAGGTGGCGCCGCGGCCGATCTGGCGCTGATGGCCGACGCCGCAGAGGCCGGAGATGCCTGGGCGGCGCGCGACATCTCGATGCCGGGCATCGCGGGATCGCTGGTGCAGATGTGCGAGTCGGCCGGTCGGCTTGGGTGCGCGCTCCGGGTGGATGCGCTCCCGATTCCCGCGAGCATGGATCTCCGCCGCTGGATCATCACGTTCCCATCGTACGGCTTCCTCATCGCGGGCGATCCCTCCGCGCTGATCACCCGATTCATGGCGGCGAGGATCCCGGTGGCCGAGGTGGGACGCTTCGACGAATCCGGTCGCGTACGACTGACTGACGGCACCGACGAGGCGCTTGTGTGGGACCTCTCGATTGAGCCTCTCACGGGGTTGAGCCCACCGGCCTGACCGGGGCCCGGGACGGACTCGGGCCGTATCCCATTCCTGACGCCGCGTTGCTATCCGGTGATGAAGAAGCCCACCGCGACGCCGATCCCCAACAGCACCACGCCCGTGCGGAAGAGCGTCTCGTTGATGTGCTGCACGGACTTGCCGCCGATCCAGCCACCTGCCCAGGCTCCGACACCCATCAGGGCCGCGGCAAGCCACCACACATGGCCGCTGAACGCGAAGAAGATGGCGGCCGCGCCATTGGCGCAGAGCGCCATCAGCAACTTCAGTGCGTTCAGCCGGGTGAGCCTGTCGGTGAGCATGAGTCCGAGGACCGCGATGGTGATGATGCCGAGCCCCGCGCCGAAGTAGCCGCCGTAGACGGTGGCGAAGAAGATCGAGACGAGCAGCGGGGCACGCTTCATCTCCCCTCCCTCCCCGCGGTGGCGCTCCGTGAATCGGCGGAGGGGCGTCTGAAACGCAAGCAGGGCGGTGGCCAGCAGGATGAGCCACGGGACCAATGTGGTGAACGCCTTCGCGCCGGTCATGAGCAGGAGGACCGCTCCGGTGATTCCCCCGGCCACGGATGTGAGCGCGAGCGCCCGGGCGAGGTCTCGGCGCCCCGTCATGTCCTTGCGTTGCGCGTACACGCCGCCCGCGTAGCCGGGGGAGAGCGCAACGGCGTTGGTGATGTTCGCGTCGAGAGCGGGGATCCCGAGGGCCGTGAGAACCGGGAACGTGACCAGCGTTCCGCCGCCGGCCACCGAATTGACGAACCCACCTGCGATGCCCCCGAGCCCGGCGATTACGAGGTCGAAGGCGCTGAGGTCAACCACCCGGCGGCGTCGGCATAAGGGGAATCTCCATGTGCTGGTGGGACATGCCGTGGAACTGGGCGATGTCGCCCACAGGGGTCCACCCGAGTCGCTGGAAGAATCTCACATTGCGCACCTGCACCCGGGCGTCCATCGCGGTGCCGCCCCTCTCGCCCGCGGTACGGACGGCGAAGCGCACGAGGAGCGCTCCGGCGTCGAGTGTGCGGGCCCGGGGGAGCACCGCCAGACGGTCGCCCCTCCAGCGTCCGGCATCGTTCGTGGGGTAGAGCCGTACCGCGCCCACGACCAGGCCGTCCGCGACGGCCACCACGTGCAGCGCGTCGTCGTCGTGCGCGTCGCGGTCGCTCTCGTCGAAGGCGTGCTGTTCCTCGACGAACACGGAATGGCGCACGGCATGGTGGGCCGCGAGGTCATCGGGCCCCTCGACCAGCCGGACGGTGACGGCCGGTCCCGCCGTCCTGGTCACGGCGTGGCGGTGACGGGCTCGGCGCCGTTTCGTCCGCCACCGAAGGCACGCTCGAACGTGGACAGCGCGGAGCAGGCCTGACAGCGCACGCATCCGGCCCGCGCGTTCTGGCTCATCATCTTCGCCTCCGCCAGCATGGGCGCAACGCGCTCGTAGACATCGCGTATGTAGGCGGGGTCGGGCGGCTGCTCGTGGGCGAGGATGCTGCCCGGCGAGGGCCGCAGCGGAACCACGAACGGGTAGACGCCGCGGTCGATTGCCGCACGACAGCCCTCCACCACAGTGCTCGGATCCTCACCCAGGCCCAGGATGATGTACGTGGATACCTGCCCGGGGCCGAACACGTCAACCGCGGCCTCCCACGCCTCGAGGTAGCGTGCCCTGCCCTGGGCGTGCTTGCCGGGTGCCACGCGCGCCAGCACCTCGTCGTCGAACGACTCCAGGTGAATACCGAGCGACTCCACGCCGTGGTCCTTCAGCACGGCGAACCACGAGAAGTCATCCGGCGGCTCGATCTGCACCTGCACGGGCAGGTTGCTGGAATCGCGCACCGCCGCCGCGCACCGGGCCATGTATTCGGCGCCGCGGTCGGTGCGGTTCGGGCTCCCGGTGGTGAGCGTGATGTCCTTGGCACCGTCCAGTCGCGCGGCCGCCTCGGCCACCTCGGCCAGCATCTCCGGCGTCTTCACCGGGATGGTGCGCCCATTGGCCAGCGTGGTGCCAATGGCGCAGAAGTGGCACTGCTCGCCCGTGCCCCAGTAGACGCATCGCTGCAGCACCGTGCTGGCCATGCTGTCCAGATGAAGGAGCGCGATCTTCCAGTAGGGGACGCCGTCGGCGGTCTCGAGCTCGTAGTAGTGCGGGCGCGGTGGCAGGTTGACGCGACCCACCTCGGCGTCGTCGCGGAACAAGACTCCGCCCCGTCCGTCATCGCGCAGGCGCAACTCGTATGGCGACGCCGACGCATACTCCGCGTTCACGGGCACCGTGAGGGGTGTGCCGTCCACCCACATGAAGCCCGCATCGGAGGGGCCGGCCCCTCCGATGCGGGGGTCGGCCCTCGTTGAGCCGCCTGTTGTCCTGACGCCAAGCGATTGGAGCTCGACGGCGAGGGTCCTGAGGTCAGGGGGTGTCACATCACCAACGATCGCCGTGGAGCTTCTCGAAGTTCTCCACGAAGACCATCCGCTTGAGCTCCTCGGAGACGGGCGCACCCTCGATCTTCCAGTACTCGCCCATGAAGTCGGACCAGGGCTCGTCGGAGCCGAAGATGATGCGGTCGGCACCGAGGCCGCCGTTCTTCTCGATCTCGACCAGCAGCCAGCGTGCGCCGAAGCCAATGGCCCACGAGGTGTCGGTGTACACCTTGTAGCCATCCTTGACCCACTGCAGGAACTTCGGCACCAGCTTGATGTGGCCGGACACGCCACCGCCGAAGTGCACCAGATGGATCTTCACGCGCTTGCCGTATCGCTCGACCATCGGGATGAAGTTGTTGATGTCGCTGGCGCCACCGGCCGATGTGTGGAAGTGGAACACGTAGTCGTGCTTCTCGCACACATCCATGCACTCGTCGGCGATGGCACGGGTCTCGTCATCCCACTCATCCGGGTTCGGGGTGCCACCGAGCAGGAATGTGGTCTTCAGGCCCAGGATTCCTGCCTCGCCCGCGTGCTTCAGCGACTCGCGGGTGTTCTCGAGGTCGCGGGGAAGGAAGGAGACCCACAGGAGCCCACGGATGCGGTCGGTCTGCGACGCCGCCTCCATCACCACCGGGTTCAGGCTGAAGGGCTGCTCGGGCTTCGGGACGCCGTAGTTCGACATCACCAGGCTCCGCTCGATCCCGTATCTATCCATGAACTTGATGAAGTCCTTCGTCTTCGGGAAGTCGTAGACGATGGGCTTGACCGGGTGGTCGATGCCGTAGAAGGGCCAGGCCTCGATCTCGCCGATATGCGAGTGGCCGTCGATGACATTGCGCTTCATGCCTTCAGGAAGGGACACGGCGTCTCCTTAGCTGTCGAGGATCTGCGCGCGGAGGGCCGTGAGGGCCTCGCGCCAGTCGTCAGGACTCCGAAAGGTCCGCTGCTCGACCAGGGGCGCCTCGTCGAGGCCCTCTCCCGTATCCGCAGCGAGCCGTACCGCCTGGATGGTGAAGAGCGGCTCCCCGCTCTCGGCGTCCATCAGCGTTTCCGACCACACGGCCGCACCCGTCGTGAGGGACATCTCCACGTGTCGGTATCCGGGCAACATCTCGTGCTCCCCGGCTCTCCACAGTTCGACCGTGGCCTGGCGGCCTGCCCGGGCGCGTTGTATCGCCCGCTCAGCCTGCTCCGCGGCCTCGCGGCCGTGTAGTTCCCGGGCGCGCAGTTGGTAGGCGGCGTCCCGGATCATGTCCGGGTCGCCGTCCGGCGGGAGCGCCGGAAGATCGATGCCCGCAGCGACCAGGTCGCTGCGGGCATCGCCCATCCTCCAACTGGTGACGAGCGCATCCGTATCGGGCACACCCGCCAGATGGTCGGCGAGCGCGCGGACCGGCTCGAGCAGTGCGGCATAGCTCTCGGGGCGCACCATCACAATCGGATAGAGGCGCTCCTCGCCGAGCCGCCACGCGCGGAGCGCGGCCTCGCGCTCGCTCGTCACGATGGCCCTAGAGGGTCCAGGTGTTGAGCTGGAACGCCTTGCCCCTCCACGCGGTGAGAGCCGCGTCGAGGACGTCCCGGTAGTGGAATCCCTGAACGCCGGGAATGAGGTCGTCCTCGCGGAAGCCATAGAGGGCACCCATGGCGAAGCGGCAGGCGTATACGTTGGCGCCCTTCGCGACCAACGTGCTGATCTGCTTGTTGATGGCCAGGTGGCCGGGGAAGGCCTCGTCACCGACCCTGGGGAAACCACGGGTACCGGAGGCCAGGAGCACGCCGGGGCCGTACAGCACGACCGTCACCTTGAAGCCCTTGGTGATGAGCCGCTCGGTGGTGAGCAGGTTGACGAGGGCCACTGAACCCTCGAAGGGAACCGTGTGGATGAAGACGAAGGCTTCTTCACCGGGGTTCGCCTGAATGTCCTCGTAGACCTTGTGCTCGAGGTTGTAGAGCTCCTGCCCTGCTTCGGGCTTTGGACCGTCGATCTTCGCCATCGGTGTACCTCCCCGTCGGGCCGCGATCCCGGACGGGCGATGCCGCCCGGCGAGGTACGATCATCCTCGTTCGGGGCTCGGTCCGCAAGGGGCAGGGGGATGGGTTGGCGCATCCGGATCAGACTGTCGGGGCAGATGTCGTGGTGCTGGCCATCGGCGGGAACGCGCTCGCGCCGGAGGGCGGTGCCGATGGGGCCACCCAGGCCGCACGTGCCGAGCACGTGGCGGATGCCGTGATGCGCGTGCGCGCATCCGGCCGACGCGTGCTGATCGTGCATGGCAATGGCCCGCAGGTGGGCGCGCTCGCCCTGGCACAGGAGGCGGTTGCGCGCGAGGTGCCCCCGCTTCCCCTGGATCTCCTGGGTGCCATGACACAGGGCCAGGTCGGCGTGCAGCTCGCCCGCGCGATCGGCGATCGTCTGGAGATCTCCGAGGGCGCGCGCCCCGTGGTGGCGCTGGTCACCCAGGTCGTGGTGGATGCCGACGATCCGGCCTTCGGGGCACCCACCAAACCCATCGGCCCCTTCTTCCCGGAGGGGCGCGCGCGTCGGCTGGCCGACGCGCGCGGGTGGTCGGTGGCCGAGGACTCCGGGCGCGGGTGGCGCCGCGTGGTGCCGTCACCCATCCCACGCGAGATCGTGGAGTGGCCGCAGATCGCCGCTCTGCTCGATGCGGGTCAGGTGGTGATCGCGGCGGGCGGCGGGGGAGTGCCCGTGGTGCACACACCCGAGGGTCTGTTGGGGGTGGAGGCCGTGATCGACAAGGACCTGGCCGCCGCGCGCCTGGGCGCACTCGTGGGTGCGTCCACACTGATTCTTGCGACGGGTGTGGACCGGGTGATGCTCGACTTCGGCACGTCAGCCGAACGACCTCTCGATGCCATGGACACGGCCGAGGCCCGTCGACACATGGCCGACGGGCAGTTCCCTGCGGGGAGCATGGGCCCCAAGGTCGAGGCCGCGATTCGATTCGTCGAGGACGGTGGCGGCACGGCCGTGATCGCATCGCTCGAGGGCGCGGCCGCTGCCCTTGACGGCCGGGGTGGAACGCGCGTGGTTCCCGCCATATGAGCACGGATGGCCCGCCACCCTCGGTGCTGACCTGGAGGCCCCCATCCGGTGGGCCGGGCTGGGCCGCCTCCGCACGTGCCCGCGACGTGCTGGCCGACCCCCAGGGCTTCGGTAACTACATGACCTACCGCGATGCCTATCGCATCCTGGGGATGAACCCCGCCGACGTGTACCACGATGGCGGCGTGGCGCTGGACAGGACGGAGTGGGCCGACCTGGGGTGGATGGCCAATCACATCGGCCCTTCCCCACGGGCCCTCGAGGCAATGCGCGCCGCGGTGGATGCCGAGCATGTGGGCCCGTACTCGCCCGATCTCGATGAGCCGCTTCGCGATGTGATGGCCGAGAGGCTGCTGGGGCGCGCGCGGGACATGGACTTCGCCGTGATCGGCACCGAGGGCGCACAGGCGGGGGTGGGCTATTCGGCACTTGCCTGCCTGGATCCCGGTGACGAGGTCATCGTGACCGACCCGGGATATTTCCACTTCGTGCCGGCCTTCCGGTTGGCGGGTGCGGTGCCCGTGCACGTGCGGCTGGGCGCAGACAACGGCTGGCGCATGGACCCCACGGCGGTGCAGGCCGCGATCACGAGGCGCACGAAGATGGTGGTGGTGTGCGACCCCATCAACCCGTTCGGCACGGTGCAGTCGCGTGAGGAACTGCTGGCGCTGCTTCACCTGTCGGAACGCCACCGTCTGATCCTGCTGTCGGACACCACGCACTGCGCGCACCGGGTGGACCCCTCGGCTCAGCACCACTCCCTTGCGGCTCTGCAGCGCGAGGTCCCGGGGGCCACCGTGCTGGTGACCAGCGGTCTGGCGCACGGATACGGAATGGCCGGTGTCCGCCTGGGGGCGCTTGGCGGGCCGCCTGAACTGGTGCGCACATGCCTGCAGGTGAAGATCGCCGTGGTGCGCCTGAACACCAGTCGAATCGCGCAGGCTGGGGCGCGCGCGGCGCTGGAGGACGACGCCTGGACCGAGGCGGGCGAGGCGATCATCCGCCGCAACCTCGGGATCGTGCGCGAGGCGGCGTCGCTGGTGGTGGAGCCCGCGTACGGCTTCTCGTGCGTGGTGAGAACCGAGGGAACCGGTGCGAGCGCGCAGGAGATCATGGTGGCCCTGGTGCGCCAGCGGGTGGCCGTGTACCCGGGTGATGGTCTGGGCGAGGTGGGGGCCACCACCACGCTGCGCCTGAACCTGAGCGATCCGTCCGAGGATGCCTATCGGCGCCTTGCCGCCGTGCTTCCCGACGCCGTGGCCGATGCCGCGACCGGCCGCTACCGCGATGACGTGGTGGCCTTCTTCCATGGGCTCGAAACACCGCGTGGACAGCGCCTTGCAGACCTGGTGAGGGCAGCCCACACCGCCTGATCGCATTGGGTACAGTCCGCCGGGTTCCGATGTCGACCACCCCGACCGCTATCCCGAAGGGCACCCCCGATTACGGCCGCCTCGGCCGCCTCGGCCGCTTCTGCGCCCGCCGCCGATGGTGGGTGCTGGGCACGTGGATCGGCGGGCTCATCGCGATCGCGCTCATTGGTCAGGCGCTTGGAGGAGAGCCCAACAACGCCCTCAGCGTGCCTGGTCTGCCCTCGGCGGATGGCCTGACCATCCTGCAGCGCGCGTTCCCGAGTCAGGGCGCCACCGATGGCCAGGTGGTGGTGCATTCGAACACGAGCCCCGTGACGGCCGGTCACGCGCGCGCCGCGATGATCGAGGGTGCGCGTCGCCTGCGCCAGGTCCCCGGCGTGCTCGCGGTCACTGCGCCCGGCACACCGGGCACCGTCTCCCCGGATGGGCGCACCGCGCTGATCACCATTGAGTGGTCCATCCCGCCGCAGGATCTGGGAACCGAGAACATGCAGCGCGTCCGCGATGCCGCGGCCCCTCTGACGAAGGCCGGGCTCACCGTGGCCTACAGCGGGTCACCCGCCATGCAGGCCGAGGCCGCGCAGCCGGACTACTCGGCCGCTATTGGAATCCTGGCCGCCATGCTGATCCTGCTCATCGCCTTCGGGTCGGTGGTGACGATGGCGATTCCCGTGCTGGGGGCGATCGTGGCCGTGGGAACGGCGGTCTGCATCCTGATCGTGTTGGAAGCATTCACGGATATCAGCGCGGTGGGGATCAGCATCGCCGTGATGATCGGCTTGGGCGTATCGGTGGACTATGCGCTGTTCGTGCTGACGCGTCACGGCCAGCAGATGGCAGAGGGCATGGACGTGGAGGATTCCGTGGCCCTCTCCGTGGCGACGGCGGGCCGTGCGGTGATGATCGCCGGTGGCACCGTGGCGATCGCCGTGCTGGGTCTTGCGGTCGCGCAGGTCCCCTTGGTCACCCGTATGGGTGAGACGGCCGCGCTCGCCGTGGTGGTTGCGGTACTGGCGGCCCTCACCCTGCTTCCCGCCGCGCTGGCGATCGCCGGCCACGGCTTGGATCGCGCGCGCATCCCGTTCGTGAAGCGCCCCGGCCCGGTATCGCTGGCGGGCCCCGACGGGCGTCCGCAGGGCTGGGCCAAGTGGTCGCTCATGGTCACCGGTCGGCCATGGCCGTTCCTCGTCGGTGCCCTGATCGTGCTGATCGGTCTGGCCCTGCCGGTGTTCTCGCTGGAACTCGGGCAGGTGGATTCCGGAAGTGATCCCCCGGGTTCCACCACTCGCGAGGCCTTCGGGCTCGTATCGAAGGGCTTCGGGCCCGGATTCAACGGTCCGGTACAGGTGGTGCTGGATGGCCCGCATGCCCCGGGGGCAGCCGCCGCGGTTGCCCAGCGTGCGCGCGACCTGGCCGGCGTGGCGGAGGTCGCTCCGCCGCAGATGTCCAAGACGGAATCGGTTGCGCTGGTCACCATTATTCCGTCCACCGCGCCCGCGAGCCAGCCCACCACCGACCTCATCCAGAACCTGTCCCAACGCCTGCAGCCGGTGGCGGGGGCGGGTACCGCCGTCTATGTGACCGGTATCACGGCGTTGGGCACGGATCTCGCGGACCGCGTGCAATCGCGACTTCCATGGTTCATCGGCGCGGTCATCCTGATCTCGTTCATCCTGCTCACGATCGAATTTCGATCGCTGCTCGTGCCCCTGCAGGCGGCGATCATGAACCTGCTGTCGGTGGGCGCCGCCTTCGGTGTGGTGGTGGCGGTCTTCCAATGGGGATTCCTGCGCTCGGCCATCGGCGTGCCCGAGGCGGTGGCGATCGAGTCGTGGGTGCCCATGATGATGTTTGCCATCCTCTTCGGATTGTCGATGGACTACGAGGTATTTCTGCTCTCGCGGATTCGTGAGGGATGGCTGAGGACCGGCGACTCCCACCAGTCGGTTGCCCAGGGGCTTGCCGGCACCGCGCGAGTGATCAGCGCCGCCGCGCTCGTGATGGTGAGCGTGTTCCTGGCCTTCGTGGTTGGCGACAACGTGATCGTGAAGATGATGGGGATCGGCCTGGCGACGGCGGTGCTGGTGGATGCCACCATCGTGAGGCTGATGCTGGTGCCCGCCGTGATGATCCTCGTCGGGAAGGGCAACTGGTGGCTGCCGCAGTGGATTGACCGCATTATTCCGCACTCCCACGAGCCGGGCGCCGAACCTCGGGACTCCGCCGAGGCACCGCCCGCGTGATCTTTCTCGCCCCACTGCGTGGGAGGCGGCCTCGTCCTGGGGTGGGGAGGGGCATTCATGGGTGAGATGACTCACCGCCGCTGATTCCGGACCGCCATGCCGCGACCCGGGCCGTGAGCGACTGGCTGCTGAGGATGGCCGAGCTGTCCCACCCGTACGGGTTGTGAACACGGCTGACCAGTGGCCATTGCCGATGGCCTCATGCGCGACGCACGGTCAGAAGGACGTCGCGGGGGGCGTCGTACCGCGACGTCCCCGGGGCGTCAGGCCGACATGGCCTGCGCGACCCGGCGTTTCACGCGTGCGAGCATTCCCGCCAGTCCCCGCATGCGAAGCGGCGTGACGAGTTCGTCAAGGCCCATCGACATGTAGAAGTCGTTGGGGGTGGTGAGGATCTCCTCGGGAGTGGCACCGTCGAGGCCCTTGTGCAGCACGGCGGCAAAGCCCCGTGATGTCGGGGCCTCGAGCGGTGCATCGAAGTAGAGCCTCACCGGCTTGCCGGGCGCGGCGTCCACCGCCAGGAAGATGGCGGCCTGGCACTCCTCCACGGGCTCCAGGCCATCACGGCTCGCCGCGATGGCATCGGGAAGAGGGGGGAGGGAGTTCGCGAACTCAAGGAGCAGGGGCAACCTGAGCTCCTTCGGCGAGTCCGCGAACTCCTCGATCACTTCATGAAGTGCGTCTCTCATGCCCTTACCCTACGGGCCGGAGGGCAGCCGTCAGCGCTCGATGGGCACCCGCACGGCGTTTCCCCACTCCACCCACGAGCCGTCGTAGTTGCGCACGCGCTCGAAGCCCAGCAGGTGGGTGAGCACGAACCACGTGTGGCTGGAGCGCTCGCCGATGCGGCAGTAGGCCACGACGTCATCCTGTGGGGACAGGCCCTGCTCGTCCTCGTAGATCGCGCGCAGTTCCTCAACGGTCCTGAAGGAGCCATCCTCGTCGTTGGCCGCCCGGCGCCACGGCACGCTTGCCGCGGTGGGAATGTGGCCGCCGCGAAGCGCGCCCTCCTGCGGATAGTCGGCCATGTGCAGCAGCTCGCCCGAGTACTCCTGCGGCGAGCGCACGTCCACCAGCTTGCCGTTGCCGATGTGGGCCAGCACCTGCTCGCGGTACGCGCGGATCACGCTGTCGTCGCGCTCGGTGCGGGGGTACTGCGTGGGCGTAGGCGCCGGCACATCGGTGGACACCGCGCGGCCCTCGTCGATCCACTTCTTGCGACCACCGTCGAGCAGGCGCACGTCAGCGTGCCCGAACAACGACACGACCCACAGGGCGTATGCGGCCCACCAGTTGCTCTGGTCGCCGTAGAAGACGATGGTGGTGTCGGGCGTGATGCCCTTTGCCGCCATGAGCGCCGCGAAGCCATCGGCGTCCACGTAGTCACGGGTGAGGGGGTCGTTCAGGTCGGCATGCCAGTCGATCTTCACCGCGCCCGGAATGTGGCCGGTGTCGTACAGCAGCACATCCTCATCGCTCTCGGCCACGACGAGCCCGGGCTCGCCCAGATGAGCGTCAAGCCACGCGGTGGTGACCAGGCGCTGGGGGTGTGCGTAGGACTGGACCTTGGGGTCGGAATCGAATTCCACGGGCATGGACGGTGTCTCCTCGGCTGCGGCGATCGGTTCGCCGCCGCGTTATCCCGAGGCAGGCGCGCCCCGGTGGCTCGACGATAAGCGTGACACGCTCACCGTCATCAGTCTTGCATATGCTGTGCGGTGGTGCTCAGCGACCGTCGGCGGAGAAATGCTGGTAGTCCTTCGTGCCGGACCAGGTGCCTCCCCAGCCCCAGCCGGCGCGCTCGAAGGCCGTGACGAGGGCACCTCCCTCAACGGCGACGCCCGGGCGCCGGGGTCGTGACACATATGGTCGGCTGGCCGTGTGGTACACGACGCCGCCGGGCTCGACCCATGGATTCTCGATCGGGTTGATGTCGATGGCCCGCCCGTATGCGTGGTTGGACCACCGGCTGCTTCCGGTGGCCTTGCGACAGTTGAACGCGGAAGTGTTGTCGGCCTCGATCGACTTGAAGTCATCGCCGCCGTAGGCCTGGATGGGTCGCATCCGCCTGATCGGCACGCCGGTCGTGTAGAGGGTGCGCATGATCCCGGCCACGTCGGCGGCGACATCCTTCTGCACGATCACGGCACCGGTGTGATCGTGCCCGTCGAACCCCCGGTGCGTAACCGTGACGCGCCGCAGATCGTCAAGGCCCACAGGGCACCCCGTATGCCATACGGAGGGGGTCATGGCGTGCCGCTCCGCGGCGGACAGTGGCGTGACCGCAGAGTGGAACGTCGCCGACGCCATGGGGGTGGCGGCAAGGAGGGCGGCCAGGGCGGGCAGCATGATGCGTCGTGTCGTCATGGTGCCGAGGGTAGTGCGCGTCGCCGGATGCGCTTTCGCTGCCGGTTATGCCGGGTGTGCGCTGCGGCGGCCGGAGGCCAGGAGCACCAGGGCACCGGCCAGCGCTGCGACGACTGATGCGGCGAGTATTCCGACCTTGGCCGCCCCGGACACCCCCGGGTTGTCGAAGGCCAGGTCGGTGATGAAGAGCGACACCGTGAAGCCGATTCCCGCGACCAGGCCGATCCCCATGATCTGGGCGGGGCGGGCGCCGTCGGGCATGCGACCCACGCCCGACCGCACCGCGGCGAGGGCACCAAGCGGAAGCCCAATCGCCTTGCCGACGACCAGCCCGAGCGCCACGGCCACGGCCGCGGTGGTGGCACCCGCCGTGGCGAACGTATCGCCGTTGATCACGATGCCGGCGTTCGCGAGTGCGAAGAGGGGCAGGACCGCGAAGGACGACCACGGGTGCAGCGCGTGGACCATGCGCGTGAGCGGGGACACGGCTTCGCGGCTGATGAGGGTCAGGTCGAGCCACGCCTCGGCATCGGCATCCGGGGGGGATGGGTCGTCTGCGGTGAGGTCGGCTACGCGTCGCGCCTCGCGGGAAACGGCGGCGGGGCGCTGCAGCGGGCGCACCGGGGTGAGCAGGCCGATGGCCACGCCCGCAATGGTGGCGTGCACCCCCGATGCGGCAGTGAGGGCCCAGGCCAGAATGCACAGCGCGACGTAGGGGATTCGCGTATGCACGTGCATACGCGCCAGCACGTGCATGGCCAGCAGGCAGATCGCCGCACCGGCAAGCCATGCCCACATGATGCCGTCCGAGTAGGCCACGGCGATCACCACGATCGCGCCGATGTCGTCGATGACGGCCACACCAAGTAGGAATGCCCACAACGACTTGGGTACCCGGCTGCGCAGGGTGGACAGCAGGGCGAGGGCAAAGGCCACGTCGGTGGCCATGGGAATGCCCCACCCGGATTGCGCGGGTCCGCCCCACGCAATGGCCAGATAGATCGCGGTGGGTACCAGCATGCCGCCAAGCGCAGCGGCGACGGGGAGTGCCGCCGCCCGGCGGTCGGACAATTCGCCCACGGCCATCTCGCGCTTCACCTCGAGCCCGATGAGCAGGAAGAAGAGCGTCATCAGGCCGTCCGTCACGACCGAGGCGAGGTTGGTGGTCAGAAGGTGATCGCCCACGCCGAGCGTGAACGACGTGGTCCAGAACGACTCGTACGACGAGGTGGCGATGTTGGCCCAGATGAGCGCCACCGCGGTGGCGGCAAGAAGGGCGACACCACCCGCGGCCTCCCAGGCCATGAACGAGCGAATGGGGGCGGCGATGGCACGGGCCGAGGCGCGTGACGATCGCGACCAGGGCGCGATCAGGCGGTCGTCGGGGTCGCGATCCACGGCATCAGGCTAGCGGCAGAGTGCATCCCGGACGATCCCATGTGGACCGGGCGGTGCCGCACCAGCAGGGGGTGCCTGAAACAGGTTCTCAGGCGGGAGCACTGCTGCGCTGGTGCACCTTCGTGACAACGCACGCAGTATCCGCACGCATCTCACTTGTCGCCTTCTCGCTCCTCGGGCACTGCAGGTCGTCCGCCGTTGCTCAGGCGCCGGTGGTGGCGGCCCTCTTGCCGTTTCGGGCCCACCGGGCATTGGTCATGCCTCCGGACGACAGGTTCCACGCCGAGTTGACCAGGCCCACGTGGGAGAACGCCTGCGGGAAGTTGCCCAGCATGCGCCCACCCACGCCGTCCCACTGCTCGGACATCAGGCCCACGTCGTTTCGAAGTGTCAGCAGGCGCTCGAACAGGGCGTGCGCCTCGTCGATGCGTCCGGCCATCGCCAGGTTGTCAACGAGCCAGAAGCTGCAGAGGAGAAATGCTCCCTCACCCGACGGGAGCCCATCCACCCCCTCGGTATCCGCATCGCTGTAGCGCATCACAAGGCCGTCGCGGGTCAGGTCGCGCTGGATCGCCTGCACCGTGCCGACCACACGGGGATCGGACGCCGGCAGGAAACCCACGAGCGGGATCATGAGAAGGCTGGCGTCGAGCCGCGGTACGTCGTAGGCCTGAACGAACGCGCCAAGATCCTCGTCGAAGCCCCTGTCGCACACTTCGGCATGGACCTCATCCCGAAGGTCGCGCCAACGATCCACGGGCCCGTCGAGCCCCGAGTGCTCAACGGCGCGGATGACGCGGTCGAAGGCAACCCAGGCCATCATCTTCGAGTGCGTGAAGTGTCGTCGGGGACCACGCACCTCCCAGATTCCCTCGTCCGGCTCACGCCAGCGCCTCTCCACGAGATCCATCAGTGCGCACTGCAGCGCCCATTCGTCGGGATCGGCCTCCACGCCGATCTTTCGGGCCACGTGCAGCGAGTCCATGACCTCGCCGTACACATCCAGCTGGAACTGTTCCGAGGCGGCGTTGCCCACGCGCACGGGGCGTGCGCCGCCGTGGCCCGACAGCCAGGGGACCTCCCACTCGTCGAGCCGTCGTTCGCCCGCGGCGCCGTACATGATCTGCACATCGTCCGGATCGCCCGCCACGGCTCGCAGCAGCCAGTCGCGCCAGGCGACGGCCTCCCGGGTGTACCCGCCCAGCATCAGCGCATAGAGGGTGAAGGTGGCGTCGCGCAGCCACGCGTATCGGTAGTCCCAGTTGCGCACACCGCCGGGCTGTTCGGGCAGCGATGTGGTGGGCGCGGCGATCACGCCGCCCGTGGGTGCGTATGAGAGGGCCTTCAGGGTGATGAGGGATCGCATCACCGGTTCCCGCCATGGGCCCTCGAAGTGGCACAGGCTGCTCCAGCTCTCCCACCACTCAAGAACATGCGCGAGTGCGAGCTCGGGGTCCGGGCCCGCGGGCGCCGGCTGGTGCGAGGGGTGGTGCGCCAGGGTGAAGCCATGGCGCTCGCCGGGGTGCACCGTGAACTCGGCCACCATGTCGCCATCGATCCGCTCGATCGGCACGGGGGACACCAGCCGGAGCGCGTCCGGCCCGGACGCCAGGTCGGCACCCTCGGGCAGGTGTCGCACCCAGGGCCGCGTGCGGCCGTACCCGAATCGCGCCGACACCACGCAGCGCATGGGAACGTCGCCCTCGATCCCCTCGACGATCCGCACCACGCACGGACCCTCGGGCTCGGGCGACATCAGGTCGATGATCCGCACGCGTCCTTCCGCGGCATCCATCTCCGTCTCGATCACCAGGGTCTCGCCCAGGTAGCGGCGGCGCGAGGCCGTGATTCCCGACGCCGGTGCAAGGGTCCACTGGCCATTCTCCGGCCCACCGAGCATCGAGCAGAAGACCGCCGCCCCGTCGAAGCGCGGGATGCACATCCAATCGATGGTGCCATCCAAGGTGACGAGCGCGGCCGTGCGCTTGTCCCCGATCAGGGCATGGTCCTCGATGGGGCGAGCCGGGGTCACGGCCGCCACTATCTCAGACGGGTGAGACGGCGGACCATTCATCCGGTCCCGAGGCGGTCCGGTGCGACACGATGCCGGTGTGGACGTACGTTTCTGCGCCGGCCCGCCCGGCATGCTCACCTGGATTGCCGCGGCGCCGGCCTTCATGCTGCGTGCATCACACGCGCTGGTGGCCGACGGTGGTGTGTGGCTGGTGGACCCTGTGGACGGTGACGGCGTGCGTGAGCGCGTTGCTGCCCTCGGACCACCTCGTGCCGTGCTGCAGCTCCTCGATCGCCACGGCCGCGACTGCGCCGCCATGGCCGCGTCCCTGGACGTTCCCCTCCATCGCACGCCGGTGGATGTCATCCCCGGTGCGCCCTTTGACGTCGTGGGCGTGCGCTCGGGGCGCGGGTGGCAGGAGTCGGCCCTGTGGTGGCCCGCCCGCCGCGCCCTCGTCGTGGCCGAGGCGCTCGGTACCGCTCCGTACTTTCGTGCGCCCGGCCAGCGCATCGGGCCGCATCCCTTCATGCGCCTGTTTCCTCCGCGGTCCCTGGTCGGGTTCGACGCGCAGCACGTGCTGGTGGGGCATGGCGACCCCCTTCATGCACCTGACGCCGGGCGGCTGGCCGACGAGGCCGTCGCCCGCGCCCGGTCGTCATCGCCGCGCTGGGCGCTGGCAATGGTGACCGGCTCGGTACGGCGGGCTTCCGGCAGGGGCGTCGAGCCCGGGTAGGGCGCGTCCGCGTCCCGCTTCCCTATGGTCACCCGCTGATGGACCGGCATTCGGCGCCACCGCCACCGGCAACCGCACCGGGTCCCCGCGCCGAGGGGGACCATCCGTGGACCGACCGGCCGGGCGGCATCAGATCACGTCTCGCATCCCTCCCGTGGTGGGGCCGGCTCGGCGTTCCCCTGATGGCGTGGTTGGCCTCGCGGATCCTGGTCACCGGCCTTGGTGTGATCGCGAGCGTGGTGTTCGGGCGCGCGGAGGTTGGGCTGGACAGGGCGGTTCCCGAACCGTTCGCGCTGCTGGGCAGTTGGGACACCACGTGGTATCTCGACATCGCGCGCCGCGGGTATGCCTTCGACGTGGGCCAGGTGGGCGAGGTGTTCACCAACGTGGCCTTCTTCCCATTGCTCCCCCTCATCATGGGGGCGGCACTCGCGATCGGGCTGAACCCGTTCTGGGTCGCCCTCGTTGCGGCGAACGGCATGTTCCTGGTCGCATTGGTCTCCCTGCACTCGCTCACGCGTGGGCGCCTCGGCCGGGTCATGGCAGACCGCGCCACGTGGGCCCTTGCTCTGGCACCCCCGGCCATCGTGGCGTCAATGGCCTACACCGAGGGCATCGCGCTGGGTCTTGCCATCGGAGCGGGATACCTTGCCTGGAAACAACGGTTCGCGTGGGCGGGGTTCGTGGCGGCGTTCGCGGTGCTCATCCGCCCGACCGGCATCCTCGCGGTGGTGCCCGTGGTCATGCTCGCCTGGTACGCGGGTGACGAGGGCCGCCGCCGCCGCCTCATCGCCGCCGCCGCGCCCTCGGCGGCCATGTTGGTGTCGTTCCTCGCGGTCATGCAAGTGCGCCAGGGCGGATGGGATCTGCCACTGCGTGCGCAGGCCGCGTGGGGGCGTGGACAACTGGGCGTGGGCCTGCTGTCGCTGCTGCCCCAGAAGCTGGGCAGCGCGCTGGGCGGCGTGTTCGGTGGTGACCTCCTGGGGTCGCGCGACCTCCTGGGCAAGGAGACCATCTCCCAACTGTCCGGGCTCTCGGTCGGCGACTGGTCGGCTGCGGTGCGTGACCTGCTGTTCGGGATCCTGTACGTGGTGCTGCTCTCCGCCCTGTGGCGCAGGGAGGGCGGCCTGCGGTCCCCATGGGTGCTCTACTCATTTCTCATCCTTGCCATGCCCCTCGCCAGCGGATCTGTCACCTCTCTCGCCCGCCTTGGGCTCCTTGCCTATCCGCTTGTGTGGCCGCTGGCCGAGTGGCTGGGGCATGGTGGGGACTCGCGCCGACGCTGGGTTCTGGCGGCCGCACTGGTCCTCATCGTCCTGATGGTCGGACAGCTGGCCAACCAGTCGCCGTAGTCTCCGGACCACGCGACGGCAGGAATTCGGATGAAATGCGCGGACTGGTGACATCCGAGCAAACGATTCGGGGGTTCCCGCGGCTCGTACGAACCTGCTTCGGAATGGCAGCCACCACCGTCCCGGCAGTCGCCGTGGGCGGAGTCGCCCCCGATCTCGCCAGTCCGCCGGCACAGCTTCTTCCGCTGGAGGTCTCAACCCCGACGCCGACCGCGACGCCCGCGCTCGACGGTCGCCAGATCCAGGTGGAGGTGACCGGTGCTCCAACGGGTGATCAGGGGTTCTCGAACGCCATCCATGTCAACGCCTGTATCGGCGCCATCTCCTGCAGGACCGGCCGGTTCAGCACCACGCCGACGATTCAGCCTGCCGGACACCGTTGCGGGCCCGGTGACGACATCGGTTCAGCTGTGCGTCGGCCCCACGTCGTTGGAGAGCCAGCGGAAGACCGTCACCGCCAGGTCGCCACCGTGGAGAACGACTCGCCGGCGCTCAGCCGGCGAGTCGTTCCACCACGAAGTCGATCGACCGCGTGAGGGCATGCACGTCATCCGGCGTGACCGCCGGGAAGGTGGCCACCCGGATCTGGTTGCGGCCAAGCTTGCGGTAGGCATCGGTGTCGACCACGCCGTTCGCACGCAGGATCTTCGACACCGCCGACGCCTCGATGGACGGGTCGAGGTCGATCGTCACGACCACGCTGCTGCGCATCGCGGGGTCGGCGACGAAGGGACTGGCCCACTCGCGCTCCTCGGCCCACGAGTACAGGACCCCCGACGACTCGGCGGTACGCGCGGCGGCCCACGGCAGGCCGCCCTGGTTCAGGATCCAGTCGATCTGGTCGGCCAACAGGAAGATCGTGGCGAGGGCCGGCGTGTTGTAGGTCTGGTCCTTGAGCGAGTTGTCCCGCGCAATGGTGAGATCAAGCGATGCGGGGCACCAGCGACCGGACAGTTCATCAATGCGCGCGAGCGCCTTCGGCGAGCACGCCGCCAGCCACAGCCCGCCGTCGCTGGCGAGGGCCTTCTGCGGTGACAGGTAATAGACATCGAACTGGCTGGCATCCACGGTCATCCCGCCCGCGGCAGAGGTGGCGTCCACGAGCACCAGGGCGTCGTCGTCGGCACCGGCCGGGCGTGTGACGGGCATCGCAACGCCGGTGGACGTCTCGTTGTGCGTGAGCGCGTAGGCATCGACGCCGTCCTCCGCCGTCATCGTCGGGTGCGTACCCGGGGTGGACTCGACGACGTCCACGTCGGCCACATGCGGCGCCTCCTTCATCGCCGTTGCGAACTTCGACGAGAACTCGCCGAACACCGCGTGGCGGCTGCGGGATCGCACCAGCCGGAAGCCCGCGACATCCCAGAACGCGGTGGCGCCCCCATTGCCCAGCAGCACCTCGTAGCCGTCCGGCAGGTCGAGCAGGGACGAGAGCCCCTGACGCACACGCGCCACCAGGGACTTGACGGGCGCCTGCCGGTGCGAGGTGCCCATGTAGGACGTGCCCGTCTCGGCAAGTGCACGCAGGGCCTCGGTGCGCACCTTGGACGGCCCGCTGCCGAAGCGGCCGTCGGTCGGAAGCAGGTCGAGCGGGATGATGATGGAAGGCGTGTCTGTCGTCATGGCGCGGACCATACCGGGCGATGCGCGTGGTCTCGGGGACAGGTGACCGTGCGCTCTCAGTGCGGAGCCATCCCTCTCGGCCATCCGGGGGCCCGTACATCCCCACTCATCGGCGGCTTTCACGCATCGGCCATATGGGAGGGGGGTCCCGAAGTGCGGAGAATATGATCAGGCAAAAGATTCCCGGGCACCGCTGCACGCGGCGCGCGCGGGGCATTGATGACTGCGTCGTGGAGGCGGGGATGAGAGTACGAGTGGCCACGGTGATCGCGGGGGGCATTGCCGCCCTGGCCGTGAGCATTCCCGCGACGGCAGTCGCAGCGGAGACGATCTCCTTCTCGGCTGCGGGGCGGGATCGCACCGCCCTCATCGAGCCCGCCACCGGCGCCGGTGCGGCGCCGGTGGTCGTTGTGTTTCCACGCGAGGGCACCTCCGCTCAGGATGCGCTCGATCGCTTCGGGCCGGCCATCAGGAAGGCCGGTGCCGCCGCCGTTGCCCTCGATGCGATGCCGTGCACCAGCATGGGGGGCCTGGCCTGCTGGGCTCCCATGGAGCCGGGCGACCGCCGGGCCGTGGACGTCGCGGCCGTGGACGCCCTGCTCGACCGCCTCGACAAGCGACCGGAGCTTGACGCCTCACGGCTCGTGGTGCTGGGAGAGTCGAGCGGCGCCGCCTTCGCCGTCACGATGACCATGGCCCTGCCCAGCCGCATCGATGGCGCGCTCGCGGTATCCGGCTTCGACCCCACACGCACGGTCGTGACGGACGCCTCGGCTCAGGTCGCGTTCCCTCTGGCTCTCACCGGCACCAGCAAGATCCGATCGCAGAAGCAGCGCCAGCCGATCACTGTGGTGCGCGGCTCCGCCGATGTCACGATCCCGCCAGCGCTCTCGCGCCAGTTGCAGTGGCGCCTCAAGGCGCAGGGGTGGGATGGAGCGGCCCGCCTCATCACCGTTGGCGGGGCGCTCAGCGGGTCGGCCGATCTCTCCGTTCCGGGCCGCATCACGCCGCTCCTGCGTGACCTCATCACGTCGGCGTGGGATCTGGACACCACGGCTGGTGTGCAGCGCCGCCTGGCCGTCTTGGGCTACATGCCCGCGGGGTCCGCCGACGGCGTCATGGGATATTCGACGGAGCAGGCGCTCATGGCCTTTCAGGGGTGGGAGGGGCTCACGCGCGATGGCGCCGTCGGCCCCTCGACCCGTCGCCGGTTGCTGACGGCCCGCAGGCCGACGCCACAGCACTCCGGCAGGGGTCGTCAGGTTGAGGTGCTCATCGGCCGCCAGGTGATGCTTCTCGATGACGGTGGCCGCGTCGTGCGCGCGGTGCACATCTCGAGTGGCGCGGCCGGCAATACGCCGCAGGGGAGCTTCACGGTGTACCGCAAGGAGCGTATGAGTTGGTCGCGCCCATTCTCCAGCTGGATGCCGTTGGCGTCGTACTTCAGTGGGGGCTACGCCTTCCATCAGTACCCGTACGTGCCCGGATATCCCGCATCGCACGGGTGCGTGCGCGTTCCGGCTCCCTACGCCCCGTTCGTCTACGACTTCGCCCGCTACGGATCTCCCGTCTACGTGCACTGATGCCTGCGAGCCCCCGGCAGGCCTCGGACCACGAGGGCTGCCGGGTCTCCTCAGGCCTCATGCGTCGGAACCAACCGCGTCGTCCTGGCTCGGCGTCGCGCGCGTCAGGGCACGGTCCGACGGGGATGTGCACGGATGCGAGCAGGTCCAGCCGCACGAAACCCGCGGATACGTCGCCGAGGGTCTGCACGGCGTCGGTGAACGACGCATCGAGCCGGGGGGCGAGATACGCCGTGCTGGGGTCTGACGACAGGCCCGGGATCGCGGTGCCCGCCGAGCCCTTCACGACCTCGGCGATGTGCTCGCTCTGAAATGCCGGAACCCCCGCGGATTCAAGCGATGACGTGACGTGGTGCGTGGTGGCCACAGTCGGGGCCACGCCGAGGACGGCGGCACCGAGGGACGATCCCACCTGGCGCAGCGTGCTTTGGACTGCGCTGGCCTGGCCGGATTCCGTGGGCGGCATCTCCCTCAGGGGCACGTGGGTCAACTGGGCGGTGGCGACGCCCACGCCCAGGCTGTCGGCGAACAGGGGCCTGGCGGCGAAGATCCGCGGCGATGAGTTCGGCACGGGGCCACTCTGCGTGAGGTGATCCGGTCAGTCGGGAGTATCGGGGGCCGCTGCGTCGCACGAGCACGCAGCGGTGGTGGCAGAAGGGGCAACCAGGCGTCAGACCGCGTGGCGGTCCGGGGCGATCGCGCGCTCGGGGGAGTAGGCGCTGGGCGCCGTGTGGTTATCCCGGCGCCCAGCGCGCGCCAGACGCAGGGCATGGGCCCCCACCGCGTCGGCCCCCAAAACGACACCGGCCGGGTCCTTTCGGACCCGGCCGGCCGTACTTCCCGCGTGAGTCTGGGACTCAGACGCCCGGAGGCTTCGGGAAGCGGTGACGCATGGTGTACTGGTACGGCGTCGCGAACAGAAGGTCCGCGAGGTCCTCGTCGGTGCGCTCGATCGTCTGGTGCCAGATCGTCTGCGCGCCGGGGATGATGAGGTCGAAGTTGAAGCTCATCAGACCGACGAGCTCCTTCACCGGCATCATCGCGCCCATGTTGTCCCACGGGGTCGCCTGAAGCGCCCACGTGCGGATGGCGTCGGGCGAAGCGGTGCGGATCGACTCCGGCTTCAGCTGGAAGCGGTGCTGACCCTCAGTCTCCGGACGGCCCATTGCCACTGCGGTCGCCTTCGTGACCTCCGACGGGAGGTACGTCAGGTCCCACTGGGTGGACTTCAGGGACGGATCCGTGATGAGACGCAGGTTCATGCGGCCGTAGTCGGGATCGCCGTAGAACGCAGGCTTCGCGCTCAGCTCGGAGTCGTCGTAGCGGCCCGTCGCGGTGTGAAGCAGGTAACCGCGACGCTCCATCGTGAAGTTGAAGTAGTCGTTACCGAACCCGCCGTACCCGTCGTCTTCCTTGCCGCCGTGCTCCTGGCAGACAATGTAGGCGATCTTCTTCGGGAACCCGAAGGGCTCGCGGCCGGCGAAGACGGCAGCGTCCTGGGTCAGGTACATGTACGGGTAGTAGCCACCCTTGTACGTCTTGCCGTCCGAGCCCTTGCAGGACGCGGCGACGGTGACGCCCATCTCTCCATACGGGCCAAGGCCTGTGTGGAGGTGGTCGACGTACCAGAACTCGACGAGGTCGTCCTCGAGCTCAAGGCACTTCGGAAGGATGTGCTTGAGGTCCTTCTCGTCGGCGCGGTAGAAGAACGCCGACCAACGGCTGTTGGTGTACGTAAGCGGAACGATGTCGTAATCGACAAGGGGGTCCGCGATGCCCTGGCTGATGATGTCGCGCTTGTCGCGATCCAGTGCCAGGGGGGGAGCGTCGCCGGAGTCAATCCATGGCGTGCTCGTGACGTTGACCATCTGACCCATCGTGATACCTCTTTCTTATCCGCGGTTGACTACGCGCCGAGGCCGATGGGCTTCGGGAAGCGGTGACGCAGGCCGAAGCGGTACGGCTTGGCTGCGCCGGCCCACGTGGCGTCACGTGTGTAGGTCTCCCGCCACAGCGTCTGGCCGGCCGGGATGATGAGGTCGAAGGAGAAGGTCATGAGACCGATCATCTCCTTGACGGGCATCTCCGCGCCGAGGTTGTCGAACGGAGTCGCCTGCATGAACCAGTCGATGTTCCCCGGCGATGCCGTGCGGATCGACTCGGGCTTCACCTGGAAGCGGTGCGTGCCCTCGGTCTCGGGACGGCCCATGAGGCCGGCGAGACCCTTGTCGACGAGCGAACCGAGGTACACGAGCTGCCACTCCGACTGAGCGATGTCAGGCGAGGTGACGACCTTCATGTTCATGCGCCCGTAGTCGGTGTTGCCATAGAAGGCCGGCTTCGCCGACAGCTCGGCGTCGTCGTACTTACCGATGGCGGAGTGCATCACGTACCCGTTACGGATCATGAGGAACGAGAAGTGGTTGAACTTCCAGTTCTTCCCGTCCATGACGCCGTAACCATCGTCAGGCGCGCCACCGTGCTCGAGCGTGCGGATGAAGGCTTCCTTCTTCGGGAAACCAAGCACACGGCCGGCGTCGATCGCGGCGTCCTGCGTCAGGTACATGTAGGGGTAGTACCCGGCGTAGTACGTCTTACCATCCCCGGCCTTGTGGGAAGCGGCGACCGTGAGGCCCCACTCACCGTACGGGCCAAGCATGGTGTTGTTGTGGTCGACGTACCAGAACTCGACGATGTCGTCCTCGAGGTCCAGGCAGTCGGGAAGCACGCGGCGAAGACGCTTCTCGTCCGCGCGGTAGAAGAACGCCGACCAACGCGAGTTGGTGTAGGTCAGCGGAAGCGTGTCGATGTCCCAGATGGGGTCGACAAGCGAGTAGATAAAGGCCGTCTTCTCGTCACGATCGACGGGCGACGGCGGGATCTCACCGGTCTCGGCACCGGGAATCTTTGTAACTGCGAACTGCTCGGCCATAAGTTGGCGTCCCCCTTGAAAGAGTTAAAGGGTGTTGCAGTGCTCTGGATTGGCGTTTCGCACCGGCGAACCGAGCGAGAACCTCCACCAGAGGATGCACGCATCATATGTCACGTACATCGGCGGCGTCAACGGCGGAAAGCGGCCGGATACACACCTGCCACATGGGTGAAAAGGCAGGTGGAATGGGGCAATACGGAGGATATCGCCAGATCGTGCGGATGTGTACAAAGTGTGGTGGGGTGATGATTCCGGGGGCCCTTGGGAGCGGTGTGGGGCAGGACCGGGGGCGCGGGTGGAGAAATCTGACCGGATCGCTGAGCCCGCACCCGCCCAGGCACCGATGAGCCGTCCCGGGGCGGCTGCGTCGGGCACGCCCCCCCCTGCCTCCGCCTCGCTCCTGGCCATCGTCGCCATGGTGGGATGGGGCGTCGCCTATGTGCCCTCGTCGTGGCTCATGGACGCCTGGCCGCCGTTGCTCGCGGCCGCCGCCCGGATTGGCGTGGGGGGAGCCATCCTCATCGGCGCCCTGCTCGTGATGCGCAGGCCGGTGGGGCCCGGGTGCGGCTGGGGGGTCATCGCCGTGCTCGCCCTCACGCAGTCGGTGGCCTTCTACGGGGCCACGTTCCTGGGCATTGCGGATGCCGGCGCCGGTCCGGCCGCCGTGCTGGCCAACACGGACCCGCTCTTCGTCGCCGCGTTGGCGGCGCTCGTCCTGGGTGATCGGCTTTCCCGTCGACAGTGGCTGGGGCTGGTGGTGGGCCTCGCCGGCGCGGGCGTGGTGGTGTGGCACGGACCGCTCTGGCCCCCGGAGGTGTCGCTGGTCTCGCTGGTGGTGGTGGGGGGCGCAATCGCATGGGCGGTGGGCACGGTGGCCGTGGCCGGGCGCATGCGGGTGGGCGCACGGCCGATGGCGGTGGCCGGGTGGCAGATGCTCGTGGGTGGGATGGTGCTGGCGGGCCTTGGCCTGGTGTTCGAGGATGTCCCGACCGCCACCGGGCCTCGCGAACTCGGGCTCATCCTGCTCATCGCAGTCGTGGGATCCGCTGTTCCCTTCGCGCTCTTCTATGCGGCGCTCGGGCGTGGGTCCGCCAGCACCGTATCCGCATGGTTCTTCGTGGTGCCGGTGGTGGGAGTGCTCACCGCGTGGCCCCTGCTGGGCGAGACCCCCGGTCCACGTCTCTGGGCGGGCCTCGTGCTGGTGTGCGCCGGTCTGTGGATGGTGCTTGCGCCAACGCGACATCGCGTGACGAACGTTTCTGCCGAATAGAGGTCTCGCACCCGACGATCGCGGACGCCGATGGTAGCCTCGGCACCAGTGAGACCGACCACCCGCCTCGTCACGTGATCGTCGCGCTCGCCGGGGGTACCGGGGGGTCGAAGATGGTTCACGGCCTCGCCCTCGCCGCGGGGCAGGCCGACCTCGTCGCCGTGGTCAACACCGGCGATGACGGTGAGTTCTTCGGGCTCCTGGTGTGCCCGGACCTCGACATCAACCTCTATGCCCTCGCCGACGTCGTGGACGATCGGGGCTGGGGCTACGCCGACGACACCTTCCGGTGCCTGGAGGGGCTCGCCACATACGGCCGCGAGGCCTGGTTCGGCCTGGGCGATCGCGATCTCGCCACCCATATCCACCGCACGCTGCTGATGCGCGAGGGGCGCACGCTCAGCGAGGTGACCGACGACCTGCGGGCGCGCCTCGGTGTCGAGGCGCGCATACATCCGATGACCGACGACCCGGTGCGCACGCGCATCACCACGGTCACGGGCGAGCACACGTTTCAGGAGTATCTGGTGCGCGACGGCGCCGCCGGGGAGATCACGGCGATCCGGGTGGAGGGCCTGGACGATTCGTCGCCGGCACCAGGCGTGCTTGACGCCATCGCCGCGGCCAGCATCATCGTCATCTGCCCGTCGAGCCCCATCGTCTCGATCGGCACCATTCTCGGGGTGCCGGGTATTCGCGATGCGGTTGCCGCGCGCCGCGACCACGTTGTCGGCGTGAGCCCCATCATCGGCGGTCGGCCGGTGGAGGGCCCCGCTCACCGTTTCCTGGCCGGAGCGGGTTACCCGGAGTGCTCTGCCCGCCAGATGGCCGAGATCTACGCCGATGTGTGCGGAACCCTTCTCATCCATGACACCGATGAGGGCGAGGCCGTCGCCATCGAGGCTCTGGGCGTGCACCCCGTGGTGACGGACATCCTCATGCCCGACCACGCGGCACGCGAGCGCCTTGCCGCCCATGTGCTGAAGGTGCTGCAGTGAATCCCCACCCCGCCGTGGGCGCCGTGGTGCCCGTGAAGCGCCTGGGCTACGCGTTGGGTCGACTGGCGAGCGTGCTCGATCGCCGCCAGCGCCGCGTGCTGCAGTCGGCCATGCTGGGCGACGTGCTGTCCGCTCTGGCCGACAGCACCCGGGTGCGCGAGGTGGTGGTGGTCACCTCTGACCCCCGCGCCCGCGCCATCGCCGAGAGCGTGGGCGCGCGGACGGTGCCCGACCACGATCCCCCGCAGGGCATCAACGCAGCGGTCATTCGCGGGGTCGAGGCCCTCGACTCATCCGCTGCCCTGGTGATGGTGAGCGACCTGCCACTGGTGAGCAGCGCGGCTGTGGACGCTTTCATCAACAGTGCCCCATCGGCTGACGGCGTGCTTCTGGCCTCGTCGCTTGACGGAACCGGAACCAATGCGATGCTGATCAGGCCTCCCCACGCCCTCGTGCCCGAGTTGGGGGAGGACTCCCTGGCACGGCACCTGGCACAGGCATCGGCGGTGGGCGTGGGCGCCCTGGTGCGAGAGATTCCGGAAATCGCCCTTGACGTCGACA
>Ga0082335_1001945_pt1 | contig 40783 bp, 42 predicted proteins | sample Subgrocontami58m_FD_72375 | JGI IMG/M metagenome (GOLD analysis project Ga0082335, IMG submission 72375) | Subsurface groundwater microbial communities from S. Glens Falls, New York, USA - GMW37 contaminated, 5.8 m (SPADES assembly) (version 2) ...
GGTTCTCTTCTGAACGAAACATCCAAGACTGTCATTCTGAGGCCGCAGGCCGAAGAATCTGACGGAGTGTCAGGGGGTTAGCGAGATTCTTCGCCTCCGCTTTGCTTCGGCTCAGAATGACACTCCCTCTCCTTTTTTTCCAAATTGAACCACTACCCGGCCTCATCCTTTATTGCGTAGGAAGCGTTAAGATGATGTTATCGGAGTCGTAGGTGTTTCTACAACACTTGTTGGGGCCAAAGGAGCCGATGACGGCGGACTGCGGCCCCTGACCCATTACTCCGCTTGCATAGTAATCCGGATCAAAAAAGTAGTCCGACCCCCAGGGATCTTTTGGAACCGATTGCATGTAAGGCCCACTCCAGTTGGGAAATCCGCCATTAGTCTTGGTCAGACCAGCATTAGATGCGCTCAGATCCCAGACCTCCTCATCGGCTGTTACACCGACATTCTGGGGACCAGGCCACTTTACGGTGTCGTTGGCAAGCTGCTCGATTGCAAGCTGGATAGTGTGCAGATCTGACTTGGCTTGGGCGATCTTGGCCTTGTCTCTGAAGTTGATATATGCGGGAATGGCAATGGCGGCGAGAATACCGATAATAGCAACGTTTACAATCAGCTCGATTAATGTGAAGCCGCCGCTGTATTTAGGGCTCATGGTTTTGCCAGCCATCTTAGTCTTATTAAAGGTACCTTTTACACGTAAATTCGACCAATTTACAAGAGCTCAAGGCCCCAATTTTAGGATCTTTATAGCCCTATTCCAGGAACCCACTGGCCCCGCACAACCGATCAACTAGCGGACGAAGGGGAAACGAGGTCGTGGAGGAAAGCCGGAGGAAAGGTGCGAGCAAAAACGGACGATAGACCAGGGCGCCGATGATCCTGTTAACTCTTTGACGAAATAAAAATGCCTTCCGGCAGAGACGCGAGTAGCACGCGAGCTGTTCGGCGGATCCGTTCCCCCGCTTAAATGCGCGGTCCATCACCTCGGCGGCCAGGATTCCGCTCCTCAAGGCAAAATAGACTCCTTCACCGGTGACGGGTTCGGTGACGCGGGCCGCGTCCCCAACCAGAAGATAACCGTCTCCATAAGAGCGCCGAGGCAGGAGATGGACGGGGTAGGTGGAGCGGACCTTGCCCACGATCTCGCTTCCCTGTAGAGACTCTCTCAGGGAGATATTCTTATACAAATGATTTTCCAACAAAGCCGCCATGGAGATCCCTTTCTTTGTCGTGTTGCTATTCTCCACTACAAAGCAAAGATTCGCGCTCTCCCCACCCAGACCCACAAGCCCCGCGTAACCTCCGGGAAAGCAATGAATTTGAACATTTCCCTTCACTCCTCGGGCGCCCCTCAGATGCGTTTGGAAGGCCACGTACTTGTCTGCTTTGCCGGGCAGAGCCAGACCCAGGCGATGCGCCACCCAGGAATTACGGCCATCGGCTCCAATCAAGAAAGTAGACGACACACTCTCCCCTGGAGACTGATCACCCAAACTTAAGGACCAACCCCCCGTCTCTTTTGCCAGGGAGCCGACCTTGCAACCCTGCTTGACTTGAACCCCCTCTCTCTGCGCTGACCTGAGCAGGAGATCGTCTAAAGAAGAACGGCGCAGTCCCATGCCTAAAAGGGTTCGTCCGTTGCGGGAAGGAAAGCTGATGGCCGCCTCCGCGCCGGAAAATGTTGAGATGCGGAAAGCCGTGACCTTTTCATGTTCCAACGAGAGGATCTCGCCGGCCACGCCCAACCGCTCAAGCAGCGGCCAATTGGCGGGATTCAAAAAATCGCCACAGAGCTTCTCACGCGGGAAAATCGCTCGTTCCAGCAAGATGACCGAATAGCCCTTTCGCGTTAGAGAAATCGCTGCGGAGGAACCAGCCGGGCCGGCGCCAACAATAGCAACGTCAAACCGCTCCATGTCGTCCCTCCAAGGGAAAAAAAGCAAAAACGCGAAACGGGAAAAGGGAATGGAGCCTAAACTCCCCGATCTCTGCCTGCTTAAAGAGGTCCCGCCACTCGCCCAGGGTAAAAGCCCGCCGGATCGAGAGCGGCGCATCCCTGCGGGTCATCTCGTTGCCGGTAAAGAGGAGCGTGAGCAGGCGGATCGCGAAATAGGCCAATGGGTGGCGAATAAGGTCGCTAACCAGGAGGCCTCTTCGGGCCATGCAGGACCATGCCCTTAGAAGGACAACGATTTCCCGTTCGGAAAAGTGGTGCAGGAACTGCGAGGCAAGGACAAAATCAAAGGAGGCAGAGGCGAAGGGCAGGTGACGAGCGTCCCCACGCACAATGGAGATTTCGGGGAGATCTTTCGTCCGACTCCGTGCCACCCCCGCAGTAACCGGATCGGGCTCCAGGGCTACAATGTTTACGGAGATCCCACGGGCTCTGGCCCACCGCACTATGGCCCGAGGGATATCCCCGCTTCCGGTTCCGACATCGAGGAGAGTAAAGCGAGCGGTTTCTTTCTCATTAATGAGACGATCTAAATTCCACAGCACACCCCGGTATCCCCCAAGCGTTCGATTGAGCAACCTCAAGTTGGTCAGATCCTCCTCCAGGAGACCAGCGGGATTCCCCGGAAGATCCATCATCTCCTTTTCCCGGCTTCTCTTCATCTGCCGTCGCCCCGGGCAACCACCAGCGCCGAGTTCTTTGATCCAAAACCGATGCAGTTGCACAGCGCCATCTCCACATCCCTGGAGATTCCCCGATTGGGAATGTAGTTGAGGTCACATCGGGGATCGGGTTCCTCGTAATTGATCGTGGGCGGAAGGAAACTCTCCCTCATGGCGAGGAGGGCCGTCACCACCCCGGCCGCTCCCGAGGCTCCCTGGGGGTGGCCGATCATCGATTTGATGGAGCTCATGGGGATATCGTACGACCTTGGCCCAAAACAGAGGCGGATTGCCTGACTTTCCGTTTGATCATTGAGGACCGTGGAGGTGCCGTGCAGCGCTACGTAGCCCACCTCATCCTTGGCCAGCCCGGCATCTTCAATCGCCCGCGTCATCGCCCGGGCCGGCTCCTCCCCGTTCGGGTCCAGCCGCACCATGTGGTAAGCATCACAGGTGGAAGCGTAGCCGAGAATCTCTCCGTAGATCGTCGCGCCTCGTTCAAGCGCCCTCTCCCTCTCCTCGAGGACTAGTATCCAGGCCCCTTCGCCCAGGACAAAGCCATCGCGCAGGCGGTCGAAGGGGCGCGAGGCGCGCTGGGGATCGCTGTTGTGCGACGATGAGACCGCGCGCATGATGCAAAAGCCCTGCATAATTGCCGGCGTGATCGTCGCGTCCGCTCCTCCGGTGATGAGATGGTCTGCGAGGCCAAAGCGAATCATATTGAAAGCGTAGCCGATAGCGTCCGTGGAGCTGGTGCAGCCGGTGGAAAGGACGTGGCTTGGTCCCTTCAGGTCGAAGTACAGAGAGATCTCGCTCGATAGCGCTCCGATCGTGGAACTGGATATGTTATAGGCGCTGACTTTCCGCAGTTGATTATTAAAGTAGAGCCGGTACTGCTCCTCTACGAAGTCGGGCATGCCGCCGCCGCTGCCGAGAATCACTCCCCAGGAGCGTTTCTCTTCCAGGGTCATCGTCTCCGCTTGAACTCCGGCCGATTGAAGCGCTTCCTTTGTCGCCGCAATGGCCAACGTTACGGCCCTGCCAACGCGTTTAAGCTCTTTGGGTGGGAGAATCTCCTCCGGCCTAAAATCTCTAACTTGTCCCGCTATCTGGCAGGAGAGCGGTTGAGGATCGAAGAGCGAGATCGTATCCACGCCGCTGATGCCGCTTCGAGTTGCCTGCCAAAAGCCCTCTGTGCCGGCGCCGTTCGGGCTGATCACACCCATCCCGCTAACTACTACTCTTCGCCGCAGCCCTTTTTCATTGTCCAGCTTCATCTTGACCCCGATCCAAAATTCCAAACACAACCTCCGTCTCTCAAGGGCTCTGGAGAGTGTCTGTGGGTGTCTACTCTAGCCCATTCCTCTCTGGATTCCTTTTTCGGATCGGGGTTGACAGTTCGGTCAGGAAATAGTTTGATCTCAATTAGCATAGCACTCGAGACCCCTTCAGTTAAGACACACCTCAGGAGGAAGCATCGGCATGAAGCTTGTTATCACGGGCGGGACGGGCTTTATAGGTTCGGCCCTGTGCGCTCGATTATTGGAACTTGGCCATTCCCTTATCCTTTTTACTCGCGCGCCGGCGCCGGCTGCCGCCTCAGCCGACAAAAAATGGCTGACCTGGAACCCGGGATCTTCCGGGAGCTGGGAGCAGGCCATTGAGGGCGTGGATGGCGTGATCAACCTGGCAGGCGAGCCCATTGCCAGGAGATGGACAGAGAAGCAAAAAGAAAAAATCGCCTCAAGCCGGATCGACACAACCCGCGCTCTGGTGACAGTGATCGGCAAAGTAAAAGAGAAGCCGAAATTTCTTATCAACGGCTCGGCTATCGGTTACTACGGCCCGCGCGGCAATGAAACGCTCACCGAGGAGGCGGGTTCGGGGGGCGATTTTCTTTCACGGGTCTGCAGCGCGTGGGAAAATGAGGCCAAGCGGGCCGAGGACTACGGCGCGCGCGTTATCACGCTGCGCACCGGGATCGTCTTGGGGAAAGGTGGCGGGGCCCTGGCCAAGATGCTCCTTCCGTTCAAGCTTTTTGTTGGCGGACCCCTTGGCAGCGGGGAGCAGTGGATGTCCTGGATTCAACTGGAGGATGTGATCGGCCTGATCCTCTTTTTGCTTGAGCATCCGGATGCCCGAGGGGCCATCAACGTCACCGCTCCAAATTCGGTGACCATGAATGAATTCTGCAAGAGTCTCGGAGATGTTTTAAACCGGCCTTCCTGGGCGCCGGTGCCAACATTCGCCCTACGCCTACTCCTTGGGGAAATGGCGGACATGCTCCTTACCGGCCAGCGGGTCCTGCCGGCCCAGGCGCAAAAGCTGGGCTATACCTTCAAATATCCCGCCCTCCGCGAGGCGCTTGAGGCCCTTTCCCTCTAGAGACTATCTACCAGAATTATCTCACTTTATGGGCGCCGCCACCGGCGTCCGTCGCTTTCGATCAAGGCATCGGCCTCCTCAGGTCCCCAGGTGCCGGCCTCGTAGTTGGAAAAATTCGGCAGCGTTGACTCCCATCCTCTTAGAAGCGGGGTGATCAGAGACCAAGCCAATTCCACCCAGTCATGCCGGGTGAACAGGGTTGAATCTCCCCGGATACAATCTATCAGGAGCGTTTCGTATGCATCCGGTGGAGATAACCCAAAGGCAGCTTGATAATTAAAGTCCAGGCTAAGCGAGCTTACGCAAATATCAGGGCCGGGCGACTTGACTTCAAAGGTGAGCGCAATTCCCTCATCAGGTTGGATGCGCAGTCTCAGGACATTTGGGCTCACTGGCTCGACCGGGCACGCATTAAACAATAAGAGCGGCGGCCGCCTAAACTGGATGGCAATCTCTGTGACCCTCTCAGGCAGCCGCTTCCCGGAGCGCAGGTAAAAGGGGACACCTTCCCAGCGCCAGTTATCTATGAAGAATTTGACAGCAGCGTAGGTCTCTGTCGTCGAATCTGGTGCAACCCCCGGCTCTTCGCGGTAGGCCCTCACCTTTTGGCCGCCGAGGAGGCCTTGACCGTACTGGCCGCGCACGGCAACCTGAGCCAACTCCTGGCTCGCAATAGAACGAACCGAACGGAGCACCTTGACCTTTTCATCCCGCACCGCATCGCCCGCGAATGATATCGGGGGCTCCATCGCCGTCAGACAAAGGAGCTGGAGCAGGTGATTCTGAAACATATCCCGAGTCGCCCCCGCTTTTTCGTAATACCCTCCCCGGCCCTCGACGCCTACGCTTTCGGCGGCCGTAATTTGCACATGATCGACGTAGCGCCGGTTCCAGATAGGCTCAAAGACCGCATTGCCGAAGCGAAAGACCAAAATGTTCTGCACGGTCTCTTTGCCCAGGTAGTGATCAATCCGATAGACCTGCTCCTCGTCGAACACCTCGTGCAGCTCGCGGTTCAATGCCCGCGCGCTCTCCAGGTCGCTGCCAAATGGTTTTTCAATAACGATCCGAGTCCAGCCGGCGTCCCGCGCCCCTTTACCCGCCAGGCCCGCAGCCGAAATCCGCTGAATCACGGGGGCATACAAATCGGGCGGGGTCGCGAGGTAAAAGATTCTATTCCCGCGGTTGGAACGTTCACGGTCGATCTTGGCCAGAAATTCCTTGAGTCGCAGGTACCCTTTGGATTCCTCGTAGTCGCCGGCGAGATAATAGAGACCATGCGCGAAACTCCCCCACGCGGGCTCGTTCTCTACCCTAGGGCGCGAGAATTCCTTAACGGCCTCGCGCATCTTGCGGCGAAATTCTTCGTCGCTGATCTCGCTTCGGCCATAGCCTAACAGTGAAAATCCGGCGGGCAATCGCTGCTCCACCGACAAATTGTACAAAGCGGGGATAAGCTTACGCTTGGTCAGATCACCCGAAGCGCCGAAGACGACCATCGTGCAAGAGTCGGCATTTTCCCTGGTACCCGATTGAGCTGGGGACAACGTTATTCCTCCTTCTTTAGAGGGTGGCCGCCAAATTCGTGCCGCATCATGGCAAGCAGTTTATCCGCAAAAGAGTCTTCATCCCGCGAGCGGAGCCGCTGCAAGAGTGAGAGCGTAATCACCGGCGCCGACACATTCAGGTCGACCGCTTCGAAAACCATCCAGCGGCCCTCACCAGAATCCGCCACATTGGGCATAATCCCATGCAGATCCGGGTTTTCGGCTAAAGCCTTGGCGATTAGATCCAACAGCCACGAGCGGACGACGCTCCCACTGCGCCAGATTTCGGCAATCTGGTGAAGGTCCAACTTGAACTCAGTCTTGCGTTCCATGAGAGCGAATCCTTCGGCAAAGGCCTGCATGAGCCCGTATTCGATGCCATTGTGGATCATCTTGACGAAGTGGCCTGCGCCGCTTGGTCCAACGCGTCCCCAACCTTTATCCGGCCCGGGGGCCAGAGTCTGAAAAATGGGCTTAAGCCGGTCGATCACTTCCGGATCGCCCCCGATCATCAAGCTGTACCCTTCCGAGAGCCCCCATATACCCCCGCTGGTCCCCACATCCACAAAGTAAAGTCTCTTTTCTTTAAGCATTGCCGCCCGGCGCAAGGTATCCTTGTAGTAGCTGTTGCCGCCATCCACAATCACATCATCAGGCTTCAAGTGAGGTATCAGTGACTGGATCGTCTGGTCCACCGGATCGCCTGAAGGAACCATCAGCCATACCACCCGGGGCGGGGCCAACTGTTCGGCCAGCCGAGCCAGGGAATCGACCCCCACAGCGCTCTTCTCGGCCACTTGCCGGATGGCCTCAGGATTCCGGTCGTAACATACCACCCTGTGGCCGCCTTGTAAGAGGCGCTCCGTCATGTTCGCGCCCATGCGCCCCAAACCGATCATTCCGATCTCCATGTGACCAACCTCCTCGGCTCAGTAAATCACCCTCATCCCTTTTGATGCAGTGTTCGACGGAAGCACACGCGATACTCCGGCAGTTCTTCAGCCTAGAGCCTTTAGCACAAACTTTAGTCCCTTAGACGTATCCTCCCCCAGTCGGATACGCAGTACGCGACGCCCCCGCTGTTTAAGCGCCTGGTAATCGCCCAGGGCTTGGGCATGAATCAAAGAGCCAAAGGTATAGTTGGTCTCAGGGACCGCCAGGTCGTCCGCCGGCTCATCGACAAGCTGCAAGATAAGGCACGTATTAGGTCCCCCTTTGTGGAGCTGGCCCGTTGAATGGAGAAAGCGCGGACCGTAGCCAAGCGTCGTTGCCAGATGCATGCGGTCTCCCAGAGCGACACGGACCGCCTGAAGGAGGGCTGTGGTCTCAGGCGTCGGCCTAAGGTATGCCTGCACGGCTGCGTAGTCGCCCGCCTGTGCCTTTGCCAACCAGTCGGAGAGGAGCTGCCGCAGGGCCTGGTGATTTGCGCCAGCCACTTCTTCGCCCCGATTTTTAGCTGCTGTCTTTCCTCTGCCCTTTTTATCCATCGCCTTACTCGCCAGCTCCTTCGCGAGTTGTACATCCGGTTGATTAAAGGGATGGATGCCCATGACTGCGCCGGCAGCGGCTACCGCAACCTCCCAGCGAAAAAACTCCTGAGCGAGATCGGCCTTTTCCTTGAGACGAATGTGGATCACCGGGTGACCGGCAGCTTCAAGCGCGGTAATCTTCTCACCCAGCCCTTGGTTGTCGTCTCCTTCCATCAGCAAGCAGGCGAAGAGTCGATCCGCGCCGTAGAACTCGGGCGACCGAGGGAGCTCGTCAATAACGGGGACAATGCCTTTGCCCTCTTTTCCCGTGCTCTCGGCGACGAGCTGCTCGATCCAAGCCGGAAAGGCCTCCAGCGACGACGAGGCAACGAAGGTAAGCTTGTCCCGGCCGGACAACGCCAGTTCCCCCAACGCTGCCCCGAGAGCCAGGCCGGGATTATCCGCTTCAGGCACGCAAAAGGCTGAGGCTTCAACCATCGTCCAGGCCCGATCCAACAGCCGTCCTACATCCAGGCCAATAAGCGCGGCCGGGACAAGGCCAAAAAAAGTCAGGGCCGAATAGCGCCCTCCCACATCCGGCGTCGACTTAAAAATCGACCGAAAATCCCTTTCACATGCCAGCTTTTCAAGCGGCGTACCCGGATCAGTCACGGCGACAAAGTGCTGCCCTGGTTGACAGGTTACGTGACACACCTTCTCCCAGAAGTAGCGGAAGAAAGAGAGCATCTCTGTGGTTGTGCCTGACTTACTGGATACCAAAAACAACGTGCGGCGGAGGTCCACCTGCGCCTCAATGGCCTTCACAGCAGCGGGGTGAGTGCTATCAAGCACAATGAGTTCGGGGTAACCCTGCCGGTTGCCAAAAGTCCGCTGGAAAACCTCCGGCGCCAGGCTGGAACCGCCCATCCCCAGAAGGACACCATGACGTATTTCATCCGCCTTCGCCTCCTCTGCGAATGCCCTAAGCCTTTCGCTCTCCTCTTGCATTGCTTCGGGCAGCGTCAACCAGCCCAAACGGTCGCTAATTTCAGGTACAGCTTTGGGAAACCACAGAGTCGGGTCTTTGCGCCAAAGTCTACAGGCAAACTTGTCCTCCTGCCATGTGTGCAACCGTTCTTTTACCCGACCCTCATACTTTCCCAGGATCAGACGCTGACGATCCACTTTTCCGGCAAGAATGTTTTTCCGTTTCTCCTCCATGGACTGGCCGAAGCCCGGTAATTCCTTCAGCGGGTTCATCATTTTTCCTTTCTCACGAAAATAGCCATGAAGACAACTCGGCAATGACTTTCTAAGACTGAACGGCCACCTCATAGTCGCGTCCTTCCCAGCGCCCGCTCCCTGTCCAGAAGAAGGTAAAACGAATCGGAGCATGTTGGGTTTCGGCCACAGGGATATCCACAAACTCAATTCCAAGGGATGTGGAAAGAGATGGCGCATCCTCCACATTTTGCCAATCGTCGCGCGACCAGTGAAGCCGAAAAGGGGCCGGCGCCATAATACGCAGGGTGGTGCGCTTCTTCACCGTGCACACCTGCCGGTTGGGCTTCCATATCTCCAGAGGTTTACAGCTCTTCCTGTTTTTGATGTAGCGGTCTGCAACCTCCGGGATAAGGTCGAAAACCTGCCCGTCGTATACCGAGCGAAGGAGCTTGATGTACTCAGCATGAGCCCACATGAGGGGCATGGCCGATCCGGTGGCTCTTCCCAGGTGTATGTAGACTTTGGAACGATTCGCTTCATCCCAGATCTGCTCTGGCAGCAAACCAGTTCCGGAGGAAAAGCCTTCCATCGCCCGGATGAACGATTTTGCGTTGTGTCCGGCAGCCAGCTCGTAGTGACCCCGCTCCCCGGTCAGGAGCGGCCAGGCTCGCCCTTTCCCCCATCCGTCGAACGATCCACCGTCCTCTCGTTGCCCATAACCGTCATGATTGTAGCGACGCCAGCACGGGCCAAAGGGCGTTTCCACCTTGAGAACACCATCCACGACGCTGAGGGAATCCGCGATGAGCGAGTCGGCGGGTTTACGAATCCCGTATCGCACGAGTTCGAGGAAACCTGCGTCGACGATCTCCTTAGCCGGGAATTCCGTCTGAGCTTTCGGCGGCCGGTTGGAAATGGTGAGGTCTCCGTGGTTGGGGTCCTCATCGGGGCATGGGTTGTAGACGTCCACCGGATGAATCCTGATAAAGTGCCGTTGAATTTCAGGAACCAACGTTCCCTCGGTGGTGACCGTCCAGGCTTCAACGTGGCATTCGAGGAAATCGGCGTATCCTTCGAGAAACTCAGCCGTGGCATTGTCTCTACGCTCGCGCGCAAAAGAAGCGGCGCAGATGAGCGCTGCGATGTTCGATGCCAGAGTGGAAGGCGAGTACCCGCTGGCTTCCTCCCAACGCTCCTGCTGGGTGGCGGGACCATGGTGGATGAGGTAACTCGCAGCTCGCATCACCATCGAGTAAGGATCGAAGTCTCGAAGGGCATTTTCACGGCGTAGGCGCCAGGCAAGTAAAATGGGGAATGCCACTTCGTCAAGCTGGATGCCGCGCCAGTACGGCTCTCCATTGATCCAGAAGTTTTGCGGGAAACCTCCATCCCCCTGCTGGCTTGCGGCAAGATAGATGAGCCCGCGAAAGGCAGTCTCGGTATTTCCCGCGGCAAGCAGACCCATGGCGCTGCTGACCATGTCTCGGGTCCAGACCAGGTGGTATCCCCCCATATCTTCGTCGCCCTTCGCCTCTCCCCAGGGAATGGAGAGCGAGGCGATGAGAGCGCCCGGGTAGGTCTTATCCTCGTGGGCGAGCAACAGACTAAAGCTTCCATGATACAGGTGCCCCCTGTCGCTCGATACCTTCTCCAGAGGTAGGATTTTCTTGCAGGGGCGGTTCCACTGTTCTCTGTACCGTTTCCGCTGCTCTCTAAAAGGGATTCCGAGCGCTTGAAAGAGCGTCGTCGCCGCGTTGTGGAGGCTCTCCCCCAAGGCCAGTCCCACCGTGAACTCCTTGCGATTCTTCAAGTCTAGTTCTCCGGTGAGCGCCACGTTGCCATCGAGCGCGCAGTCGAACTCCCAATCCATTTGAAAGTTATCCGCAAGGTCTGTCCACCCATCGCTCCGACCCACGTAACCGCAGGAAAGGCGGGCAAATGGAGCTGTGGCCGCCAGCGCCAGCCAGGTCCCGCGTTTCTCGGCAGCAAGAATCTGTCGGCCCGCAACCTCCACCACATAAGCATTGTTACCCCGGCCCCCTACTTCGATGTGGGGAGCGCACAGAATATAGAGCCGGAGCCGCGATAAAAAATGTTGATCACCGGCGAGGCGGGTGCGCTGAAGCACGCAGGAGAGGTGCGGATCAGTGAGGATATCTTTGACAATGGCGTAGCGCCCCTCCGGGTCGGTATTGGTTATTCGATATTCCAAGGCATGACGGGACAGACGTTCCACCTTGGTTAGCAGGTGCCGCTTCTCCTCGTGAAAAAAACTCTCCCTATCGGTGACCAAGAATTGCAGGTCGCGGATTTGCGGCCGGTCTATGGTCGGATAATAGACCTCCGTAACGATGCCGTTCCAGAGCGTGAACCAGATCCGGCTGGGGGCCGCGTACGCCGTCCCTACCCCGTCTTTGCCTCCATGGGTCCATCGGGGCTCAATGCCCGGCCGCCCGAAGGCCTCTCTTTGGCCACGGAAACTTTCCATGTTCGATACCTCTTTTTCCTATGGGTTCAAAGGCAAGTACACAACCTTTTACGCTGTTTGTCGAGAGGCAAAGCCCTGCGAGCCCTTCTTCTCCAGGTATCTGCTGTTCCGATGGACTGATCCTGCCTTTAAAGAGGCTCTATGGAGATCTGCAGCGCCAACTTAAAACCCGGCGACCCGGAAAGGGTTAAAGTTGGAAACAAAGCGCCTGATTTTACGCTCGAAAATATGGATGGGCAGAAAATCTCGCGAAGCTGAAAAGCCTTTTGACCAAAGAACAAAAAGAAAAGGTGCAGATCCTGGCGGTCAGTATCGACAGCCACGACGAATCGAAGAACTTCGTGCAGAAACTGCAAGAGAGATTCCCCGTAGAGCTCGATTTTCCCATGCTGGAGGACAAAAATCACAAGGTCATCGACCGCTACGGTATTTTCGATCCGGACGGCAAGGGCTGGCCCCACCCTGCCACCTATGTGATCGACAAACAGGGGGTAGTGCGCTGGAAGTACATCGAGGTGAACTATAGAAAGAGGCCCGGCAATAAGCAGATCCTGCAGGCCTTGAAAAAAATCCCTTAAATTCTTCAGGGAACTTTCTCGCTGAGGGAAAAGTTATATGTAGAGAAATACGATCAACAAGAAGGAGATGCCATTATGTTTAGAAAGGTTGACCCTATAAGCGCTCTGAAAGCGGGAATCTTGGGGACGGCCATCATGACTATCGTTATGTACAGTCTCCCTCTTATGGGTCTTCCCCCCATGGATATCATGGCTGCACTCGGTTCGGTTTTTCCTTTCAGGATCTCTCCCTACATCTTGGGAGCCCTGACCCATTTCGCCAACGGTATTGTCATCGCGCTGCTCTTTGCGGCTTTTTTCTATTCTTGGCTACCGGGTCCAAACTGGCTGAAAGGGATGCTTTTCTCTTTCCTCCCCTGGCTCTTCGCAATAACTCTATTGGGACTCTCGCTCGAATTGGCATCCAGGATATTTGGCGCTTCGCAACAGGCAGCGGCCAATCCGTGTACCACAGCTAACCCTTGCGCCGTAAAAACGCCGGTCAATCCCTGCGCCGCAAATAATCCCAATCCGTGTGCTCCCAAAGCCGCAGCTAACCCCTGCGTTTCCAAGAGCTTGGTTAATCCCTGTGCTGCTTCGCCGAAAAATCTATGTGCCCCACAAGCAGCGAACCCGTGTGCCATTAAGGCGAATCCCTGCGCTCCAAAGGCGGCTAATCCGTGCGACCCGGGCACTGCTTCCGAAGGGGGCATACCGCCTCAAGTCTTAAGCCTGATGGCTCATTTGATCTATGGCGGAGTCTTGGGCGCTTTTTATCGACCGCGCGCATAATTTGTCTGTTGGGCGAGCCCGTTTTCTTAGTTTTGGTTTGGCCGGGTGGGCCACGCAGTTTGTTGTTCATTGCTATTTCACTTATGTTGACGCGCAGCAGAGGCGATTTGGTCAAAAGGAGGCGAGATATGGCAGAGGATATTCAGGTGCAAAGGGAAATTGTGCTGGAGGCGGATGCAGAGACCTTGGAGAAAATGCGCAAAGAAGGACACGCGAGAGGCTTTACGGTCTATTGCGATGAGGGAGAGCGTGTAGGCGGGGATAACACGGCCCCACCTCCACTCGCTTATTTTGGCCTCTCACTAGCTTTCTGACTCCTCACTCAACTTTCCCGGTACGGGGAGATGATGAAAATTAAGATCAACAAGGCCCGTGTATTTGTTAAGGCCAAGTTCAAAAGCGAAGGTTCGGTCCTGGCGGAGACAGTTAAGGCGCAAGGCATAGGCTTTGAGACGAAAGTCGAACTCGAGTCCGAGGAGGCACCTGAAAAGGTCGCTGCTGTGGTTCGCAACGCCGAGAACGGCTGCTACGTCCTGCAGAGTCTTCTCAATCCAGTGCCCGTGGAGCGCAAATTTACTTTAAACGGGGCCGAATTTGACCCCGAGAGTATGAAGAAGAAAAGAAGGTAGGCTTTTTAAGATAATCCTGACCTCACTTTTTCCGCGTCTGTGGCGTAGGGAAGGTGGCCCTTCGTGTTCAAGTAGTCTCGAATCGCCTTTTCTCCGGATCGACGATAGACCCGCTCGCGCAGCGCTGGCTCCATGGGTATCCAATGGAGTCTTTCAGAGACGCCTTGGCGGATAATGGGTACCCGCTGAGCCCTCATCTCATCCAGACGGATGAGGCTCTGACACATACCGTCCAGTTCGATCCCGTCCGTCCAGTCGGATTTGTAAACCACGACTCCCTCGCGGCTGATCAGATAGACCATATTCGGAAGGAGACCGTAGGCCTTGTGTGCCGTCCCCTGCAGATCATCAACAAGGATCGGAATTTGAACCTTTTCCAGATCACGCAGTTTTCTCGCATGAGCCAGCTTTTGCTCGAAGGAGATATGATGCGAGAAATTTTCTCCCGGATGGGCTTCCCGGACATAAAGTATAAAAAATTCAAAACCCTTCGACAGGTACTTCTCTTGGAGCTTCGTCAGTGAGGGAACCTCCCCCACAAAGGGAGGTCAGGTGATGCTGCCGAACTCCAAGAGGACATGTTTCTTCCCTTTAAAGTCTGCAAGGGAAACCCTCTTACCGTCAACGTCTGTCAGGACAAAATCCGGCGCTTTCGTCCCCACTTGCACTACAGAGCGAAAATCGGGCGCTCCTACATCGCATTGGCCGTAAGCGTGGTAGTTATAGAAATTCATAAGCTGCCTCCTTTCCCTATCGCTACGCGAAGCAACCCGCGTCCGAGTGACTTATTGTTCAATCCTACGATGATCCCCCTAGCGGATCAAGGCCTTCTGAACAAGCGAATTCTGCGTTGAGGCTGACCTACTACTTCCCTTTTGTAGCGCAAGGATTGGCGGCACAGGGGTTCGCGGAGCCTTTTTCGCTCTTGGCCTTTTTGCTCACCTTTTTGCCTTTCTCCTCAGCTTTTACAGCGCAAGGGTTCTTCGCCGCACACGGGTTCTTTGCCGCGCAAGGATTCTTCCCGGCACAGGGGTTGGTCTGGGCAAAGGAAAGAGCGGGAGTCAGCAAGAATACCGCAGCGAGCAGCGACGACATCAAAACAACCCGTATTTTCTTCATGATCATCCTCCTTTTCTACCGTTTAAAGCGGTCATAGCTTGATAACCGAATAGGGTGAACAAAAGTTCCCGCTGGACCACGCATACGCCTGCTGAGAAGCCCCTGTCGCACGGGAACTTTTCCTGGAGAAACGGGTTCTAAGACTATGATTGATGAGGCAGGGCTGAGCGTAGAGGAGAATGGTCTCTCGTCTCAGATTCAGCCGCCAGTCCACGGGAACCTTTTTTGACCCGCCGGCCTATTTACGATAAAACGTTTTTAAGGAGTTTGGGAAATTGCGTCATCGCTCTAGGCCGCAATCGCTCTTATTCGTTGGAGGAGTTTTAGGGCTTCTTATCCTGCTTTTTTTTGTTGCCCGGTTTCTTTTTTCTTCTAGCCAGGAGAGAGAGAAAGCCGCTTCCATTGCTCCTCTTGACCAGGAGGCAGAGAGATTTTTCAACGAATATTGGCGGAGGCCTATTGCCCCCCAGGGCCCCCCTCCAACCAACTACACGGAAAAAGAGGCCTCGCTCAGGCCCGAGGCTTGCGGCAGCTGCCATCCCCGGCAGTATGCGGACTGGAAGGAGAGCCTCCACAGCAGGGCGATGGGGCCCGGACCCTGGGGACAGATTATCGATCTCGCTCAAACCAGCCCTGACGAGGCGAGTTTGTGCATGACCTGCCATGCGCCTTTGAGCGAGCAATCCCCTCTTCTCGCCAAGACAACGGAGCGTAATGAAACAGCCTACGAGAAAAATGCTCACTTCGACTCTGAGTTGCAATTGCAGGGAATTACCTGCGCCGCTTGCCACGTGCGGCAGCATCGACGCTTTGGTCCGCCCAAAGGCGAAGAAAGCTCCGCTCCCAAATACCCGGCTGGCACGCCTGACCACGCGGGCGTTCAGCGCACGCCCTACTTCGAGAAGGCAGAATTCTGTAAAGGCTGTCACCAGTTCGATCCGGAAAATTCCCTTCTGGTCAACGGCAAGCCGTTACAGGATACCTTTCGGGAGTGGCAAAACAGCATTTGGGGAAAAGGAGAGGCGAGCTGCCAGGAGTGCCATATGCCCCAGAGGCGCCATCTCTGGAAGGGAAGCCACGACCGTGAGTGGGTAAAGGGCGGAGTCCGGATCGAGGCTCAGATTCAGACAGAGTCCTCCAGGCCAGGGGATGCCCTGGAGCTGACGCTGGAGGTAGTCAATGCGGCCGTGGGCCACAAATTCCCCACTTATACAACCCCGAAGATTTTCGTCCGTGCGGCACTCCTGGATGGGAGCGGAAAAACGTTGCCCGGAACAGAGCAGGAGAAGATTATCGGCTGGGACGCCCGCTTCGAAGAGGGCGAATGGAAGGAGTATTTCGATACCCGCATCCCCCCTGGAGAAAAATTCCAGGAAACCTTCCGCTGGACTTCGCCTCCCCAGGCGAAGAAGATCCGGGCGTGGGTTGAGGTCCACCCTGACCACTTCTATCACGTCCATTTTTATCCTACGTACCTTAAAAGCCAAGGGCTGTCCCCTGAGGGCAGGAGGCTCATAGAGAAGGCTTTGCGGGATTCAGGCCGCACCCCCTATATTCTCTTTGAGAAGGTTATCCCCGTTAATTAACTCTAAGTCCTAAAATTAGCGATCTTCGGGAACTTTGAGCAAAGGAAAGCCGTTTTATTAATTGGACACGCGGCTTCCTCTTGGTTAGAATAGCCTCGTGGTTCGCGAGGGAAGAGCTCAGCCGGAAGGGAGAGAAGCATTTCTCCAGGAGCTCATGACGTACATGGACCATCTCTACAGGATGGCCTTTCACCTGGCAAAGGAAAGGGACGAGGCCCAAGATATCGTTCAAGAGACCTGCGTTCGGGCGCTCGCCGCCTACGAGCAGTTCACTCCCGGAAGTAACATGAAGGCGTGGTTGACCAAGATTCTGTACAATTTTTTTTTCGATCATTTCCACCAGAAGAAGAGGTGGATTTCGGTGGAAGACCGAACCGGCAAAGGGGACGAGGGGTCAGATTACTGGGACAGAGTGCCCGCGCAAAATCCCGGGCCGGAAAGCCATATTTTACTTAAGGAGCGAAGCGCCAAAATTACCGACGCCTTAAGAAAGATCCCCGGGGAATTCCGCGCGCCTATTCTCCTGGTGGACATGGGAGACTTTTCTTACGCGGAGGCGGCCGAGATACTTTCCTGTCCTGTCGGCACGGTCCGTTCCCGGCTCTCGCGCGGGAGAAGACTCCTGGCCAACCATCTCAAGGGATACATCGGCGCCCCCGAGAAGGGAGCCGCAGAAAAATGAACTGCGAAGAAGCACAGGAGCTGATCACCGCCCTGATCGACGATGAGCTGTCAGAGCGGGAGAGCGCCTCTATAAAAAGCCATCTCGAGCAATGTGTGCGGTGCCAGGCTATGCACCAGCAGGAGCGGGCCTTGAAAGCGGAAGTCCGCATGGCCGCCGCCAGCGTCACCGTGCCGGCCGATCTCAGGAAAAAAATCCTCTTGGGCCTGGGGAGCGTGCCTGAGCAGAGCGGAATTCCCAAAGAACGGGAGGGACCAGGCTGGTTATCCCAACTGCCTTTGCGGCCTGTTTTTGTTTTCGCCCTCCTCCTTCTCTTGCTCCTCCCTGCGGTCTACCTGATGTGGCCGAAGGAGCTATCCATCCCGCTATTCGCATTGGAAAGCCATCAAAAAATCGTGGAGCGATCCCTCGCCTACGTAGCGGAGGAAAACGAGGAAAAGCTTAAAGCGGAGCTGCTCCGGTCGGTTGAGGGACGCTTCGCCCCTATGGGATATAACCTGTCGATGATGGGTCTTCGGCCAGTCGGGGGGACAGTACAGGAGATTGGCGGTCGAAAAATCCTGGTGACCCTCTATGAAGGGACAGCCCCCTCCCTCACCTGTTACACTTTCCTCGGTACGGAAGGGGACGTCCCAAAAGAAGCCGCTCTCTTTACCGATCCGGAAAAAAAAATCGACTTCTATACCTTCTCTCGCGGCGAAGTGAACGGCGTCATGCACCGCGAAGGCAAAGTGATCTGCATCCTGGTTTCCAAGCTTCCCATGCCAGAGCTCCTCGCCTTAGCGCGCTCTAAGGCTTGACCACCCCCCCCACTTAGGGCTTGACAAATGATGGGGCTTTTATTAGAAGTGACACCAATAAAAATGCTCCTCTTTGGCCAATTTTCCCCGATTGGCGCATTGGAAAAAAGAGGGGTAAATACAAATCAAGGATAGGGGTGAAGAAAAGGAGAGTAGTTATGAGAAGCAAGTGGTTTCTGTGGGTGGTAGCGGTTCTGATAGGGAGCGCTTTGGCCTTTGCTCCGATGGTCTCTGCTGCAGAGAAGGAAAAAAAGGATGAGAAGAAAGCTGCTGCAGGCGAGATGAAAGAGGAGACGAAAGACGCGAAGAAGGCCGAAAAGAAAGACGAAAAGAAGGCCGTGAAGAAGGCCGTGAAGAAAGACGCGAAGAAGGCCGAAAAGAAGGACGAAAAGAAAGACGATAAAAAAGAAGAGAAGAAGTAAGAATTCTTTTAACCTCCTAAGCTATCTTAGCTCTTGCCAATATGGTCGGGCAGGATTCTCTTCCCTGCCCGACCGACCTTTTCTGTAGGTATCACGTTTACCTATCGCTCGATTTTCGCTGTTTATTTCTCTTCCACACATAAACGAACATCCCGCAATAAACCGCTAGTAGAGCTGTGTAATTGCTCACCATGAACCAAGGCGCAGCCCAAGAGGTCCCCCTCCACAAAGGGGGTAGGAAGTGGCCAGAGATAGGGTGTGGGAAAATAGCGCGAATTATGCGTAGGGATGTCGCAAAGGATGTGGAGGCCCCATGGTAAGAATAACCAATGGGGGGTGCTTTCTCATCATCCAAACGACGACCAACAGGGCCGACCAGAGAACAAGGCTATGAGTCAAATTGTAGGCATGAAAAAAAATTCGGCAGGTGATAGAAGAGCTTGGCCAATCTCTGCGGCCCTAAACGCCAAAGAGTTGTTAGAGCACTAAACTTCATCATCGAAGATAATTGAGTTTATATGATAAAGACATAAATTAAAAATTAAAGGCCGAAATACCAGAGTTTTATAGGAGAGCCTGATCTTCTCTCTAGTGCAATTCCTCTTTTATGATACGCACATCAGGTCCTCGCTTTTAAAACCAGTTATTGATAACATAAAGCTTTTAAATGACTACCCAACGACGCCAGCTCTTAATCCGGGGAGCCATTCTAGCCTTTCTTGTCGTTCTTATCTTCTTACTGAGCAGGTTCGGCCCGCAACCATTTAGTGCTCTAGGGCCTGTGACGGAAGAATTGGATGATTTAGGAGACTTTTATTCAAGAAGAGAAGCCATAACGAGATTTCTCATTTCCCTCGGTCCCTATTCGTCTGCAGTCTTTATCCTGTTACAGGCATTACAGGTTGTCGCTTCGCCCATTCCAGGAGAGCTCACGGGAGTAGTTGGCGGTTATGTCTACGGGAAGGTTTTCGGTTTTCTCCTTTCGACCCTGGGACTCACTCTGGGTTCCTGGATAGCCTTTGAGGTCGCCCATGGTTTGGGAAGGCCGTTCGTGGAGAAATTTGTCAGGAAGGAAATCCTGGAAAAATTTGATTTCGTCACCAGCAATACGGGAACCCTGGTTTGTTTTTTGCTCTTCCTCCTCCCCGGTTTCCCCAAAGATTATCTGTGTTATCTTCTCGGTTTAAGCCGGATGAGCATGGGTACCTTCATGATCGTATCCACCATTGGCCGGATGCCGGGGACCTATTTTCTTACCATCCAGGGAGCCAGTCTTAGGAGCCAAGAATACTTTACCGCGGTCATCTTCGCGTTAATCTCTGCAGCGATCATCTTTCTCGCCTATCTTTATCGAGTCCCCCTTTTCCACTGGCTGAAACACAGAAAGGGAAATTCCCGCTCCCCGGGCTAGAGGCTGAGGCTGCGAGTCAGCAGATAGAAGGCTGGCGCCGCAACGATCCGGTACCAGGCGAACGGGGCCAAGCTCCAGCGGCTAAGAATGCGGATAAACGTGGCAATCGCCATAAGCGCCACCACGAAGGAAACAACAAATCCTACGGCAAACTGCGCCACTTCATCGGCGCTAAAACTGCCTCCCATTTGCAAGAGCTCGAAGCCGGTGGCGGCGAGCATAATCGGCACTGCAATCAGAAACGAGAATTCAGCTGCCCCTCTGCGGTCAAGCCCAAGAAGGAGCCCGCCTATTATAGTCGCCCCCGAGCGGGAGATCCCCGGCCACAAGGCAAGCGTCTGAAAAAGCCCTATCCCCAGAGCTTGTCCCACAGTGAGGCCGTCCAGGGAGCGTAACGTCCGCCGGGAGATGACCCTCTCCGCAACCAAGATCCCGACTCCCCCTGCTGCCAGCGCCCAACTCACTGCGACAGGGGTGAAGAGATGGGACTTGATGAAGTGATGGGCAATGTAGCCGACGATCAGGGCTGGAGCTGTAGCCAAAGCAATGCGCCAAACGCCGGGCCAGCCCGCCAAGGCGGAGCCGGGAACGAAACCTTCCTTGCCGGGCAACAGCCCCAGAAACCTGTGGCGGTAAAGCACTAAGACAGACAAGATGGCGCCGAGCTGGATGGCCACTTCGAATGTCGCGGCCTTGTCACCGACAAATCCAAGAAGGTCGCCTACTACGATGAGATGTCCGGTTGAGGAAACCGGGATGAACTCTGTGAGCCCCTCCACAATTCCCAGGATGATGGCGATACCCCAAATTTCCAATTCTTCTCCACCGACGCAAGGATGTTTTCGAATCTCCCTGGACTATCCGAGGCTACTGCGGGTTTTCCATTTCTCCCTGGCGAGCTTGATGATCCCTGGAAGGAGCGAGAGGAATATCACAACGGCAATGACGATATGAATTTGCTCCTGGATGTTGGGAACCATCCTGCCGAGAAAGTAACCGGTAAAAGTCATACTGAAGACCCACAAAATCCCGCCAAAGACATTGTAGGCAATGAAGCGGCTGTACTGCATTTTCCCGACTCCGGCTACCACCGGCGCAAAGGTTCTCAGGATGGGAATGAAGCGGGCGATAAAAATGGTGAATCCCCCGTACTGGTCATAAAACTGCTTGGCCGTAATGAGATGCTTGCGATGGAAGAAAAGCGAGTCCTCACGCCTGAAGATCATGGGGCCGGTCTTGAATCCGATAACATAGCCAGTCGTATCCCCGAGGATGGCAGCCAGACTGAGAACGGTATTCAAGGTCCACAGGTCCAGGTCTCCCTTGGCCGCAAAAATCCCTGCGGTGACCAACAGCGAATCACCGGGAAGAAAAAAGCCAACGAAAAGTCCGGTCTCGGTGAAGACAATTGCCGTCAAGGCCGCCAGGCCTCCAACCCGGACCAGAGACTCCACGTCATAAATCCGATGAAACCAATCCCAGAGAAATTCCATAGCGCTTTTTCCGTTCCAGCCGCTGCTTCCAGGGCCGAATTTCTTGCCAACTTTGCAGCAACTTTTCTCAGCGTGCCAACACCCTACACTGTCTGCCTAAACAAGTCAAAAAGAGGGGTACATTGACAACCCTGGGACACAGGGGTAGAAAAGGCGAGGAGGAACTCTTATGTTTGGAAGCCTCGGTATGCCGGAGTTACTTGTTATTTTTGCAGTTGCACTGCTCGTTTTCGGCCCCAGGAAGCTTCCCGATGTCGGCCGATCTATCGGCGAGGCCATCCGGGGCTTCAAAAAGGCCATGAATGAGCCCGAAAGCTCGCCTCTCGAAGAGCCGAAGAAAGAAACCAAAGCTGAAAAACCTTCCGATCCAGGCTCCAAATCGACGCCTTAGACGGCTTTGGCTTGCCCGCCGCTGCCTCGTAGCCCCGGCCCCACACATTCCTACCCAACATCCACTTTGGAATTGACTCGAGTGGCAAAGCAAGAAGCTCTGAAAAGATCACTTCTTCTCCTTACGCTACTGGCAGGACTCTTGGCAACCAGTCCGGCGAGCGGCCAGGTGGTGGCGCGCTTCTTTTACGACGAGAAAGGAAACGTAGTTCGCCAGGAGAGGGATACCAATGGCGACGGGAAGATGGACCGCTGGATCTATTACGACAGCGAGGGGACAATCGAACGGGTTGAACAGGATGAGGACTTCGACGGCAAACCTGATCTATGGCTTTATTACGAAAAGGGGAAACTGCAGAGAGAAAACGTTTCCAGCAAGCGCAATGGTCGCATCGACCTTTGGTATTTTTTTGACTCCCAAGGACAGGTAGAGCGCAAAGAGCAGGATACCAATGGGGACGGGAAGCCTGATCTTTGGGTTTTTTATGAGAATAACCAACTGGTTCGTAATGAGGAGGACCGCAATTTTGATGGCAAGGTAGACCGCGTTACCTACGTTCAAGGAGGGAAGATCAGCCGGGTGGAGGAAAGCACCAACGGCGACGGGAAGATGGATAGTTTCTCCTATTTCCAAAACGGGCAGTTGGTTAGGAAAGAAATCGACCGTAAACATGCGAGACGGATAGACCTCTGGGGCTACTACCGGGAGGGGCGCCTGGTCAGGCAGGAGGAGGATCTTAACGGCGATGGAAAGGCCGATCGAGTTCTTTATTTCCAAGGCGAGGAGCTCGTGCGCAGGGAAGAAGACTCGCGTGGCAAAGGGCGAATCGATCTGATCGAGTTCTTCTCTCAGGGGAAGCTGGCCAGGCGGTTGATGGATAGCAAAGGAGAGGGCAAGTTTGATAGTCTTTATGTTTTTAAAGATGGCAAGCTTGTGCGCGAGGAAAGGGACACGGACGGTGACGGTGTCTTCGACCTCCGAATATTTTTCGACGAAAACGGGCAGGAATTGCGGCAGGAGGCGGACACGAACAGGGACCGGCGCGTGGATGTCTGGGTGACTTATAAAGACGGCAAGCGGGTGGTGCAGGAGGAGGATCTGAACTTTGACGGAAAGATTGATGTCCGCTATTTTTTTAAGGACGATCAAGTGGTAAAACAGGAGCAGGTGGCTAACACGGAACCCAACAGCCCTGCTCTGCCGTTCGCTGCGGTCCAAGACGAACTGGGCAGCGTGGCGGCCGAGCCCGAGCAGACGGGCAAAAAAGTTACACCCGCAGCAGCCAAAGAACAAGAGGCAGGCAAGCGGTGAACACAGGCATGCTAAAACTAGCGTTGCTCTTTTTGCTTCTCCTCGCGGCTTGTGATCCGCTGCCTGTACAATACCCCCCGGGTTCGCCTGCCTATCCCTCGACGAGGCAGCCTATGCCTTCACCCGCTCCTTCAGCGGCCCCTGCGTCCGCACCTTCCGCAACTCCTTCAGCCACCTCTGCCCCACCCGTCAGCTATCCCCCGTCTCAAGCGGCCGGCCCGCAACGCGGGCAATACGTCTGGGAGAGGATGATGGATGGTGTGGCGATGGGAGGCTCCATTGCCGGCCCATACGGGGCAGCAGCAGGCCTGGTTCTCGGGGCGTTCTACGGACTTGCCACCGCCGATTCCCACTACCAGCAGATCAACGCCCAGATCCAGACAGAACAGGCGAAAGACAAGGAACTCGAAGCTCAGATCGAATACGAAATAGAACGCCAGCGGGAGCTGGAGGCTCAATTGAGCAAAACGGGGAATCCTCTCGAGACAAAAAAGCGCGAGGAGACCCAAATCGCCCAAAGAGATACCAGGGAGACGAAAAGCGAGACAAGAGTTGACAACAAGAAAGAAGAGCCTGCCGTGGTGGCATCTCTTAGCAAGAAGGAGCTCACTCCAAACCCGGCGAGCAGCCCTTTCAAGAATGTCGAGGTCAAGGACGCCAATGGAGATGGGATACCGGATCTATGGGTTTATTATAATCCCCTAAAGCCCGGCGAGATCATTCGCCAGGAGGAGGATACGGACGGGGATGCGAGGGTCGATACCTGGAGTTATTTCAACAATGGAAAACTGGTACGGCGCGAGGTAGATACCAAGAAAACCGGCAGGGCGGATACTGTTTACTACTATGATAACGAGAGAATGGCCCGCGAAGAGCGAGATGAGAACGGCGATGGGCAGACGAGCTTTCGCGCCTATTACCAGAACGGCCGCCTGGCTAAAGTGGAGAAAGATCTTAACAATGATGGAAAAATGGATCTTTGGATCTATTATGATACCACTAAAGACGGAGAAGTGGTGTTAAGGGAAGAAAGGGACTTGAATGAGGATGGAGGTGTGGATCTATGGTCCTACTATGAGGGAGGCCGACTCGTTAGGCGCGATGTGAGCGCCGTGGGGTTGGAGATCCTCTCGAAGCAGGAGGAGATTCCTTCTTTCCGCGTCGATCCCCAGGCAATTCGCCATCCAGAAAGTTAGATATGGCTAACGAAGCATCAGAGAGTTGGGGTAAACTGGCGCTCTATTCGCTTGTTAAAAACCCTTTTTTGCTTCCCTCCGCTGCTCTCCACCTTCTCCTGTTTTACCTTTTGACCTTGGTAGTCTTATCGGTTAATCCTGATGAAAACATTATTTCCGTGCCGATAAAACTGATAGAACTGGGAGAAGGGAGATCCAGAGACAAGAGCATAGGTCCTGACCGCGGTCCCGGGGGTCCCCGTAGTCTTCCAAAACTTGGTTCTCCAGAGATCCCTCGCCAACGCACAGGGAAACTCGACGCCGGATCGTTGGAGAACACAACCCCCAGTAACGAATCCACGCCGGCTCCAGAAAATGTTTCTCCCCCTCTTCCAAGGCCCAAGCTCTTGGCCGAGGTGGGCCGTCCGCGACCTGCCGCAATAAAAGAGAGCTCGCCAGACTCTCTGGTCCAGCTTCCGACCAAGGATACCGCCAATTTCGCCGCCCCCCTTAACCCGGAATCAAACCAAAAAAGCATTGCGGCCATCAAAGGCAAAGGCGCAGGAGAGGGGATCCGCGCTCTCAGCGAGGGCATTCAGGTCCCAGGCGCGCTTAAAGGGGCAGGTAGCGCCAGCGGGCCTTACGGCGTGCCGGGAGGAATCAGGGAAGGCAAGGGGACAAGCGGAGGTGGAACCGGCAGCGGCATTGGAGGAGGCAGCTCTTCAGGCCTGAGGGGGACATTGAGCGGAGATTATGGCCAGTATCTCAAACTGATTGAGAAACGAGTTTTTTCGTTCTGGAAGTATCCCGATGGCGCCTCCGGCGTACAGAAAGTCAGTGTTCGCTTCACTTTGGACAGAGCGGGAAAACTCAACCAGGTAGAGGTCTTGGACTCCACCGATCCCAGGATCAACAGCAGCGCCCTCGAGGCGATGAAACAGGCTTCTCCATTTCCTCCCATTCCGGAAAGCCTGAAGGAGCTCGCGGGCGAATCGCTAGTTATTCGTTTCACCGTCGATATCCGCGTTAAAGGATAAAAACCCAAGAGCTTGCCTGGGGATCTCCACCTGTTGATAAAATATTTCCTTCAGGTAATATTCTTCTAGCCATCGGAAAGGATACTGCTTATGCAACAAGGGTTGGACCTGCTTCAAATCATCCATAAAGGGGCTATTGCCACCTATCCGCTCATTGTCATGTCTGTGATCAGTGTTGCAGTCGTGTTCGAACGGTTCTGGTCCCTAAAAAATATCGGCTCCGTGACCCTCAGACTTACCGAGGCGATCACGGAACCGCTCAGCAAAGGCCAAAAAGAACTGGCTCTCGCGATGTGCAAACAGAATTCCCAGTGCCCGGCTGCGCGGATATTTATGAACGTGATCACCAGGTGCGGCGGCGTGAGTTTCGAAACGGTGAGCGCTTTTGCCGCAGAGGCGATGTTTGAGGAAACGCAAAAGCTGAGAAAGCACCTCTGGATCTTGGGAACGGTCGCCAGCAGCGCCCCGTTTATCGGCTTGCTAGGCACCGTTATCGGGATTATCAAGTCCTTCGAAAATATGGCCATAGTAGGAACAGGCGGTTTTACCGTGGTAGCCGCAGGGATCTCGGAGGCCCTTGTAGCCACGGCTTTGGGATTGGGAGTAGCCATCATTGCCCTGATCTTCTACAACTACTTCCAGACCCGCATCGGAAACCTGAACGGTCTGTTTCGCATCCAGGTCGCGAATATCCTTCAGAAGATCAACCAGTAAGGAGAAACCCATGGCCATGACCGGTCTTGCCCGCGAAGAAAACTCCGACATTGTAGCGGAGATCAACATCACCCCCCTGACCGACATCTTTTTGGTCCTACTGATCATTTTTATGATCACCAGTTCAGCAATCGTGGAATCCGGCGGCAAGGTCAACCTGCCTTCAGCGGTGAAAACCCAGTCCGAACCCAGAGGAACTACCGTGACGATCACTCCCCGCCATGAAATCTATGTCAACCAGAAAAAGGTCGCCGAGGCCAACCTGGAAAACTCCCTGCGAGAGGTACTCAATACCAGCCCGGATAAGATCGTGATTTTGCGGGGTGATAGAGAGGTCCTCCTCGGAGAGGCGGTCCGGGTTCTCTCTATCGTGAAGAAGGCAGGAGCCTCAGAGATCGCGATAGCCGCTGAAGTGGAGAAAAAGGGGAATTGAAAAACCTACCTGGGTGGACCCTCGCTTTTCGGAGGGGGTTCTTGGGAGCGCCTCAGACTATCCTCCCTACTGCGCTCAATCTCTTTTTGGATCTCTTCCTTGCCTTTGCCCAACCGTTCCACTTCCAGCCTGAGGCTCTTTTCTTTCTCGAAAAACACTTCCAGCTCAAGAGAACGCTGATCTCCGCGGTCATAATAAACGGATATGGAGTCTCGTCCGCTAACGCCGTCACTGGCACGAGCCAATACCTGAATCCGATTGAGCCCATCGGCCATCGGAAGTACGGCAGAGAAAAAACCATCGGCAGCCAGGCGCAGATGGGAAGCCTTCTGGCCGGTTGTCAAATTGACTGCCTCGACGAAATCCACTCCTACCACGGAGACATTCTCCAAAACGCTTAAGATATCTGCCGCTCGAGCAACCGGGGTAAATATCCCGCCACTTTCCTTGGCAATTCCGACCGCAGCTGCAGGGTAAGAGAGGGCCTCTTCTCCAAGAGCAAAGACATGGACCTTGATTCCTGCTTTTCCGGAGATGCGGGCGGCATTTACTGCTAAATTGGTATCCTCGGGGATAACCCTCTTTCCCCCGCCAATGGGTAAAGTAGGGAAGCCATCGGTCAGAAGAAATTGCACTCTCACCGCATCGTCTCTCCGCTCGCTCAGTCCTAATCCGGCCAGCTCCTTGATAGCCAGACGAATCCCTTCAACCATATTGGTCCCGCCATAAGGACCCGCCATCAGGATTCCGTCCAACGCCTGTTTTACCTGCGAAAAATCCCGGGTGAGGGGCTGGAGCAGCCTCGCGCCCTCGCTAAAGGTGATCAACCCGACACGGGTCGTCTCGGCGTTGAGCTGCGAGAGAAGCCGACGCGCGGCGGCAACCTCAGCCGCCAGGATCGAGTTTCTTAAATTCCTTATCGGCGGCCCGCCCATTCCAAATCCACCGCCAAAGATACTGATCTGCGGCCTCCCCCACCCTGAGGGGCCGGACGGAAGAGGCGGGTCGGCGGAATCGCCAAAGTCCACCCCTGCGTAATGGGCCGTGCTTCCGGACACGTCAACGACAAAGAAGATATCGACATTGGGAGTGCGTGTCCCCTGCGTTGAGACCTTGCCGCTGACAAGCACGCTGTTCTGGTCCTGCACGATGCGGGAGCCGTTCTTGGGGGATTGAATCTGCACGCTGGGCTCCACAGCCCAGGATCCGTGAGGGCATAAGAAAAGCCAAGAAAGGGGAAACCAGAAGAGAAAATTTCTGCAGCCAGTGCGTCTCATAAATTGCCAGCGACCAAGACAAGTAAAAAAAACCAATAACACGATTCCCATAAGCTGTAAACGGCCTGGGAAAAGCCGTTTGATTGGAAAAATTCTAAATGGTATCATGCTACTAATGAACAGCCTAAAGCATCTGCTCTTTTTAGCCCTGGCATTCCTTCTTTGCCTCCCAGGGCCTCTCTTTGCCGAGTACACCCTGGTGCTCAAAAACGGTCGGCGCATCACCGTGCAGAGTTATCGGGAAGAGGGTGGGATGATCAAGTTTCCCGGCATGGGAGGCGAGATCGGCATCAAGCGCGACCAAATCCAGTCCATCCTCAAGGCGGGAGAGCCTGAGACACGAGGCATGTCTCTTTTGGGCACAGAGAGACCTTCCGTCGTTCCCCCCACAACGGCCCGAGAGGAGAAGGTCGAGGCTGGCCGCGCTCCTGTGGAAGAAGCCAGGCCCGGCCAGACCCAGGAGAAGGCTCTCAGCCCCGAGGAGAAGCTAGCAGAGGAAAGAGCCAAAATAGAAAAGGAATATCAAAACAAAGTCAGACAGCTCACGGATCAGATCAAGGCCGCCAGGGATCGCTTTTCTCTTGCCACGAGAGGAAGCACTGGCCCTGAGCCCACTCTCCTCCAAAGTGAGGAGGCGATCCGAGCGCGCACAGATGATCTGATATCAAGATTACGGGATGTCCAGCACAACCCATCGGGGCCGAGCGATGCCGGCGGAATAAAACTCTCGACGCCCTCGACCTTTTCCGGGGTCCCCTCGGCCAACATCGAGCACCGCGCGGGAGGGATCCCGCCGCAAGTGGATGTGCCGCTTCCGGGCTATACCGGTAAAGAAAAAGAGCTCAGTGACATAAGGAATCAGGTCAATCGACTACAGAAGGAAAGGGAGAGGTTGATTGAGCAGATGAAACAGAAAAATTTTGATACCGGCGCTCTATTCCTGGACTAATCGTTACTCGTATATTCGTCTATCCGTTAATCGAGTCAACGAATCAACCAATAACGATTAACGATAAAGGCGTAGATACCCAGGGGCAAGCCCGTGGGTATCTACCTGCCGGGCAGCAAGATTGGTCTAAGTTTGTCGCGCATCCTTGGAGGCATGCTTAAGCCAGCCGTGATTAGTTCACGGATTTTATCACCGGAAAGGAGATTGATACCGAGCTTGGCCTTTTTTGCCTCAACCAAAAGAGTCTCGTCGGCTAGGGTTCTCTCAAATGCTAGTCTAAGCGCCTCCGCGCGCTCACCCGGGACTCCCGGAGGTAATGCATAAGGTCTTGCGTATTGGTTTGGCTGAATAATCCCCATCCTGAAAAGCTCGCGTTGCTCATCATACTTAGTGAACTGGTATATTAACGGAACGTTTTTTTGCGGTAGGTCTTCGATCGGTTTTTCCGTCAGCTGCGCAAAGATGAGCCATTCTCCGCTCTCAAAGTCTGCCAAGTTAGTGACCCGCAAGGATCCCCAGTCCGTTATCACGCTGTCAACTTCGCCGCTCTTCATGGCCATCTGGATTTCAGCTGTGCCTTTGTAGCCGGAGACCATCTTCACCTTCCCTGCTAGGACATTGCGGATCAGCAGAGAAGCATGCTCGATCCCTGTGTTCGGAGTGGCTCCGATTTTGACTTCTTTCGGGTTGGACCCCAAAATCTCATCGAACTTGGTAAGACCGGATTGCTTGGTGACTGCCATGATGTAGCGGAAGCTGTCCGGGGCGCCAAGGTAAAAGAGCTTAGTTAAGTCGAACTTAACGCTTGCGGTCTTGTAGAGCTGTTGTGTGACGATCCCGCCGTCGAAGCTGCTGATCAAAGTGCCATCTTTCGGCCCGGAGTTATACATTTGATTGACCGAGATCATGGTGCCAGCCCCGGGCATGTTCGTTACGATGATGTTAGGGTTTCCCGGAATGTATTTTCCGAGGTGGCGGCCGATCAGCCGCGCGTAGGTATCGAACCCTCCACCGGCAGAGTGACCGACAAGAATAGTGATGGTCTGCCCTCGATAGAAGTCAGCGACCACCTTTTCGTCAAAGGGCGGCTGCGCCGCAAAGACAGAGGCCCAAGTCGCGAAGAAAAGTAGGCAAACAATGAACAAGAACATTACTTTTTTCATAATGCGCCTCCGGTCTTAGCGTGACACTTGGTTAATAAATTCTTGGGAATCCAGGACTATACCGAAGTGTTTGGAGAAATTCTTCAGGGTAGCTTCCTGTTCCTCCCAGCTGAATGCGGCGTTGCAGTCGGATAGAAAGATCACTTTGAAATCTCTCATGGCACCGTCCCGCGCCGTGCTGTCACAGCAGACATTGGTAGCCACGCCGCTGACGGCGATAACGTCTCGGCCTAGCTTTCGAAGGATGTTTTCTAGCTGCGTGCCGTAAAATCCGCTATAGCGAAATTTCTTGATCACAACGTCGTCGGGCTCTGGATTAACACCTTCATAGATCTCGGCGCCGGGTGTCCCTTCGAAATTACTCCAGGGATCGTCTACCCGATGGCTCTCCGGCTTAAGATCCGCAAAGATCCCGACATCGGCCAGGTCTTTTCTTTTGGTTGTATATAAGTAAATGACCGGAATCCGAGAGCGCCGGCAGACCGCTAAGAGCTCTTTGATCTTGGGAATGATCTCCTCCGACGTCGGCAGATACCGAGTTCCTCTTGGATGCACCCATATATTCTGCATGTCTACGACGATGAGGGCGGCATTCTCTCGAGAAATCTGCCAATGATTTGCGGGCCGCGGTGGATTTTCGTTCATACCCCCTCCTTGTTACTCGCCAAGCCCGAAGGAGAAGAGACGGTTAACTGGAGGCCGGAAGTCATTGGGGTTGCCCCTCCGCCAGTTTCAAAGGAATTAAAAAAGCGCTGGTCCTACTTCATCAGAAAGGTCTATGAGATCGATCCCCTCACCTGTCCCAAGTGCCAGGGGGAGATGTGCATCATCGGCTTCATCGACCTGTCTGCGTACACCGCACAGGCAGGCAACACTTAGGCCTATGGGAAGAGTCCCATGCCCCGCCGGATACGGAGACACTGAAAAGACAGATCACTTTTGACCCTTCGTACAGCCAGTTAATATAAAAAGTTCGTTACTCCAATTGGGGGTAGATGTCAAGCCCTACACGAAAGCAAGCCTCAGATTGACATAACGTCTCATTATCGGATACTTTCCCGCTTACAAGGGAGGAGCAGGCTAGTCTGCTCTGCGTAATGGGCGCTAGGAGCCGGAGAAGGCGGGTTGGCAAGGGCGGTCGGCGGCCAATTGGAGTTCTCGGCGGCTGAGCCCAAAAAATAAATTTTATCATTGAAGGAGGGGACGATGAAGCGGAAATGCTGTTTAAGTTATTGTCCAATGGTCACGGCCATTTTGCTTACGGTTTTTGCCTTCTATGGTTTTGCTGCCGAAGCGCCGTTTTACAAAGGGAAGACCCTGAACATCGTAGTTAATTATGCCGTAGGCGGGCCTACAGATATTGAAGCACGCCTTGTTGGGCGCCATCTCGCCAAACATATTCCAGGTCAGCCCGTAATTGTAGTCAACAACATGGCAGGTGCTGGCGGTATCGTTGGACACAACTACCTAGGAGAGGTGGCTAAGGCTGATGGCCTGACTATGGGCTATTTTACTAGCCAATTTTTAAGTGTCCTGGTAGCCGATCCGACGTTGAGAGTCGATTTGTCAAAGCTAGTATATATCGCAAGCGTTGAGGGGGTGGCTGTAGCCTACATTCGGAGGGATACGCCACCCGGGATAAAAGAGCCCAGGGATGTTGTCAAAGCACAGCGCTTTAAAGCGGGAGGCCTTAGCATCACAAGTGCTAAAGATGCGCGGTTTCGGCTGCAGCTCGATCTTCTTGGTGTCCCCTATCAATACGTGACCGGGTACAACTCCAATTCGGTTGCGCGTCTGGCAGTGGAGCGAAACGAGATCCAATTTTTCACCGAAGGCACGCCGGGATACCGTGCCATGGTAGAGCCTAACATGGTGAAGGCCGGTGTGGTGATTCCGCTTTACCACGATGAGCTTGTCAGCGCAGAGGGGGAGATTAAGCCGAGTCCAGAGGTCCCAGATATTCTGACCTTTGCTCAACTGTACGAGCAGATTAATGGACGGCTCCCTTCTGGGATCTTATGGGAAGCACTGAAAGTCATTAACATGACGCAGCTTATGCAACGCTTGGCGGCGCTTCCACCAGGATCGCCGCCGGAAGCTATTACAACGCTTCAGCAGGCGTTTGCTGCTATGGTCAAGGACCCCGAATTTGTCCAAGACTTCAAGAAAGTTACCCAGTCCGCTCCTAGATATCAAATCGCGCCAGAAGGAGAAAAGCTTGTAAAAAGGCTTATGCAGGCGCCAGCGGAGCTAAAGAATGCGATCCGGAAATATACAGAACCGAAAAATTAGGAGGAAGTTTCTATCATTTTCAAGGAGGATGGTCATGAAGATACGAGTGAAGAATCATATTTATGTCTTGGCGATCTCCCTTCTTTTTGGAGCTGTGTTCGCTCACTCCGGGGCTGTGGCGGCGGACAAGTTGGTTGTCCTTTATTCTGCCCGGGTGATGTCTCAATCTATGCCCTGGATCGCGCAAGAAGCCGGTCTCTTCAGGAAGTACGACCTGGATATTCAACTCGTATACGTAGGGGGCGGTCCTCCTGCGGCTGCGGCGGCACTTGCCGGAGACACCGAAGTCACGCTGGTGGGGGCTTCCTCGATAGTTCGACCTTTTGTTCAGGGAAGCAGGGATCTTGCATTTATAGGGGCTATAAAAAACATACTGACCCATAGTATTTTAGCCAAGCCCGCGATCAAGAAACCTGAGGACCTGAGGGGGAAAAGGATCGGCGTCACACGAATTGGCAGCAACCCCCACTACTTTGCGGTTCAGGCTCTGCGTCATTTTGGTCTTGAAGCGCGAGAGGTCGCCTTCATCCAGACCGGAGGGGCGCCTGAGACGCTTGCCGCGTTGGTTTCCGAAGGTATTGACGCCGCAGTATTGACCGCGCCGACGGATTCCCAGGCAACTGGGTTAGGCTATCATTACGTTGTCTATGGTCCTGATCTGCGTATCCCCTATGCAGCTACAACCCTGGTAACACGCCGGCCCATAGTCACAAGGCGTCCACAGGTCCTGGGCCGGTTTATGCGCGTTATGGCGGAAGCGTCGATGATTTTGCACACGGATAGGGAGTTCACCTATAGGGTTCTGGGGAAGCAGCTACGACTCGACGACAGGAAGATCCTGGAGGCCAGTTACAATGCGGAGATCAAGGCCTTGGAGCCCAGAATGGTTATTAAACCTGAAGCGCTCCAGGCAACCCTGGACGAAATCTCCCCGACTGATCCGCGTGCCAAAAATGTCAAGCCGCAGGAGCTGGTTGATACCCGTTATCTCGACGAGATGGAAAAAAGCGGCTTTTTCGACCAGCTTTGGTCAGGCAAGCGATAGGACATTCTTAAAGCCTCAAGGGGAAGAGGCAATTACCTGGAAGCCGGAGGTCATTGAGGTTGTCCCTCCGCCGGTTTCAAAGGTATTTCACGGCGGCTCGCAGCCCCCTGAAGCAAATTGCCTTGCCCTTCGTCTATATGGTTTGACGATAGTGAGGGCAGAACGGAACGCGGAAGTTGCCCCTTAGACGGGATAAAGGATCTGCCCGAGCAGAGGTCGGACTGAGGACGGGAGCCCGATTCTCTATCATGTCCATTCCTACCCGAAAGCCAGCCTCAGGTTGACATAAAACCACGTTATCGGATAGTGTCCGGTCTCAAAAGGGCGGAGCGGGTCAGTCTGCTCTGCGCGATGGGCACTAGAAGCCGGAGAAGGCGGGCTGGCCGGGGCGGTTGGAGGGCAAATCGGAGTTCTGGGCAGCTGACCCTCAAAAATAAATTCCTATCATTTGATTTTCTAAGAGACAACATCCTGCTAAAGGGGGTTTATGGCGAATCAGTCTGAGGCCGCGGATAAAGGCACAGATCAGAGCGAAAGGGCTCCTACCCAGATGGTAACGGTGAAAGTAGTCATGATGGGCGAGCTGAAGCGATGGGCGGGAGAACGGGAGGTCGAGATAGAACTTCCTGAGGGAAGCACGATTCAAATGCTGGCGGAAAAGCTCGGAGTTATGTGCGGGCAAACCTTTGCACAGAATGCGCTGACCAAGAAAGGAGCCTTTCAACCACATGTGGCGGTGTTTATTGATGGAGTGCATATGGGAGAACTGGATAGTGCTCAAACTATCCTTCGCGGTGGAAAGGTGGAGTTAATGCTACTGCCATCCTACGAGGGCGGTTAGGAAAATAAGAAAAGCGAGGTAAAAACGTGGTCACCATTGTTAAGGGAAGGGATGCCCAGACGCAGACCGTTTATCGGCCAGGTGGCAAAAGGCATGAATCATCGGCAAACGACTGGGTGCCTACCACATGCCGCATGTGCCTAGTGGGCTGTGCAGTGCTTGTCCAGGCGAAAGATGGAAAAGTGCTGAACGTGATCGGGAATCCGGATTCGCCCAAGAACCAAGGTCGGATGTGCGCTAAGGGTAAATCAGGGATCATTAATCACTACAACCCAAACCGGGTGACTAAGCCTCTCAAGCGTACCAACCCGGAGAAGGGGATCGGCGTTGACCCCAAATGGCAGGAGATTTCATGGGAAGAGGCGATAGAGACCATCTCCAGCAAGATGCGGAAGGTTTGCCAGGAGGATCCGCGCAAGCTCTATCTTCAAATCTGGGGAGGCAATGAGATGCGTGCGTGGTTGGGGGCCCTTGGTCCTGCGGTTGGCACGCCGTATATCCAGACGGGAGTCTCTCCCACCTGTGGCAAGACCATTCACTCGATCCAACACATTATAGCGGGAGGATTTCACACGGAGCCCGATTTTGCCCATTGCAACTACCTGATTGACTGCGGGACGCAGATGGGAGTGGCAACCCGGGAGGCTTTTAACAGGCACGTGCCCGAATGTGCCAACGCCCGGGAACGGGGCATGAAGCTGGTCGTGGTAGACCCGGTCGGGAATAACGCGGCAGCCAAGTCAGACGAATGGCTCCCCATCCGTCCTGGGACTGATGCCGCCTTTGGACTCGGGATGCTGAATGTCCTGCTGAATGAACTCAAGATCTACGATGCCGAGTTCCTCAAGCACCACACCAACGCCGGCTATCTGGTGGGGTTCAATGGGAAATTCGTGCGCGATGCCACCACCAAAAAACCCCTCCTGTACGATCAGAGTGACGCAACGGTAAAAACATATGACGACCCAACGCTAAAAGAGCCGGCGCTGGAAGGAGAGTACCGGTTTCAGGACCAGAAGGCGAAGCCGGCCTTTGAGTTGCTCAAGGCACGCGCAGCCGAATATCCCGCCGAGCGGGTGGAAGAAATAACCTCTATCCCGGCCGAGACTATCAGACGAATAGCAAGAGAGTTTGGAGAAGCGGCCGAGATTGGAGCCACGGTAAAAATCGACGGCGTGGACGTGCCCTATCGTCCTGTTAATGTTGAATGGATGAGAGGACCACAGGGACACACACATGCCTGGCACCACAGCTGGGCTCTAACCCTGATGAACCTGGTGATGGGAGCATCTGGCGTAGTGGGTAGTGGCCACGCCACCGACGTGGGCCACAACTGGCCGATTAAATCGTGGCCGGAAGCGGGGGAAGATGGAATGCTTCAGAACCGAGGTTCAGCCGGTCGTGGGGTCGGGAATCTTGGCGCCTTCCCGGGGCGGACCGTTACGCGGCCTGGCCGCTGGGACCTCTTTGAGCTGTTTCCGGTTGCCCGTCACACCAGGACGCTTGTCCCCGAGGTGTTCAAGGAGCCCGGCAAATATGGGATTGATCACAAGATAGAGCTGTTGATCCACACTTCGGCAAATTATGTGATGGGGGGATGGGGTGATACCCAGGCGGTGGTGGACTGGTACAAGAGTATTGATCTAGTGGTGGGGTTTGCGCTGGAGATCCACGAGACCCACGAGCTGGACGATATCGTGCTGCCTATGCCTACGTATCTGGAGGAGAATGCTTTTCATGGCTCCCACGTGGATACCGGAGTAGGGGACGCGGTCGCAGGGGATCATGTCGGTTTCCATCACATTCAACAAGCGGCGCTAAAGGCGCCGGAGGGAGTCCGAAGCCCGATCGAGGTTTTGATGGAGATCTATCATCGGGCAGGGATCCTGGACGAAATCTACCTTGTAATAAACCGGTCCAAGGGGCTCAAGCCTCCCTATTTGCTTGAGGCCGGGAAACGCTATACCGAGACCGAGATCCTAGACCGGCATGCCAAAAGCCTTTATGGTGAAGATAAAGGTTGGGATTGGTTTAAGGAAAACGGAGTTTTGGTGCATGAGCGGGATGCGGAGGAACGCTACCCCGGTCGCTTCACCAAGGCTCGGATTCCCATTTATCTGGAGAATTTCATCGAACTGCGTGAGGAGCTCCAAGCGGTTCTCAGAGAAATGGAGCTGGAATGGGATCTCTCGGATTACGAGCCGATGCCTACCTGGAGGCCTTGTGCATCGTTTGAGCAGCTTCGCCGGGGAGAGATCGATGCCATAGGTGTCAGCTATAAGTTACCTTACGCCTATGGAGCACACGGCAATGCCAATCCCTGGATCAACGAGCTATGTGAGAAGCTTCCGTACTCTTATGCTGTACTCATCAACGCGAAGCTCGCCCAACGGAAAGGAATCAAAGATGGGGATCCTATCTGGTTGGAGTCACCGGTCAAGAAAGTGAAATCGGTGGCCCGGGTCACTGAATGTGTTCATCCGGATGTGATCGGCATTGCGGGGAATGCCGGCCATTGGGCCAGGGGCAAACCGCTCTCGACAGGGAAAGGCGTAAATTTCAACGGGTTGTTGCCCTTTGACATGGGCCAATTTGATGTAATCTCTTCGGCCTTGGAACACTGCATACCGCTCAAGGTATACAAGGCTTGATTCCCTGGCATCAAGCCGGAGTTCTGATGTTATTTTCATAATCAGCTTTAAAAGAGTCTGTGAATAAGCTGTCTGCGCTGAAAGGAGGATCTATGATCACAAGATGCAAGATTCGGAAACGAACGGGTCTATTGTTGTTGTCGATCTTTCTGACCTGGGGCGAGGTTGAGGCGCAAGACAAGATAAAGATTGCTTACAGCGCCCTGGACAGCAATGCCATATGGTATGTTGCCAAAGAAAAGGGGTTTTACCTTAAACAAGGATTAGACGCTGAGTTAGTCTTCATCCCCACCACGACAACGACCGTAGCCAGCATAGTGGCCGGAGATATCAATGTGGGGAATGCCACGGGTGGCGGGGTTGCCAGCGCCGTAGTAGGAGGAGCCAATCTGGTATTGGTCGCCTGTTACATCAACACCCTCCCTTATGAGCTTGTGGTCCATGAGTCCGTTAGATCGGCTGCAGATTTGAGAGGCAAGAACATCGGCATAAGCCGTCTGGGTAGCGCCTCGGACACGGCGGCTCGCGTCCTTCTCAAGGCCCTGGGTCTCGAGCCCATTAAAGACGTCCCCATTATTCAGGTCGGCGGTTCTCCAGAAAGAGCAGCGGCCTTTCGTACTGGAAGAATCATAGGATTCGCTTCAGCCCCAGGAATTGCCAACCTGGCCAAAGGCATGCCCCATAAGGTTCTCATCAGCACCGCTGATTTTCAAAAGCGCTTTGATTTTCCTTTTATCTGCGCCGCGACGACCAAGAGCTATTTGGCCGGGAATAGAGATACGGTCAAGAGAGTGCTGATGGCATTGATCGAGGCCGCTCATTTTTTCAAAACCCATAAAGAGGAGAGCAAAAAAATCGTTGCTAAATATATGAGGCAAGACAACGAAGCCTTTCTGGAAGGTTTGCATAATGCCTATGCCAAACTCTACGAGCGGGTCCCTCTGGTAACCAGGGAGGGCGTGGAGGTCCAGATCAAGGAAGCCCTTGCCCGTCGAGTCGGCGCCAGCCTAAGAGTGGAAGATATGGTGGACGACGGCATTGTACGAGAGTTGGAGAAGAGTGGTTTCATTGATATGGTGTATAAACAATAAAGTTTGACCACGCAGAAGCGCTTGATATCTTTTGTGCCCGGCTGGGCGTTAGCGTGGAGATCTTTTTTTCTGGGCGGCTGACCTCTGAAAACAAATTCCTATCATTATTATTCAAAGGTATTCCACGGCGGCGCGCAGCCCCAGCAGGTAACTGTTCACCCCGAAGCCGGCGATCTGCCCGACCACCGCCTCGGCGATCAGAGAGCGCTTGCGGAATTCTTCCCGCTTATGGATGTTGGAGATATGGACCTCGACGGCCGGAATCCCCACCGCCGTCAGGGCATCCCTCAGGGCAACGCTGGAATGGGTATAGGCCGCGGCATTGATAACGAGGGCGCCGAATTGTTCGGGCGACTCCTGGATCCAGCCGACCATCTCTCCCTCACTGTTCGATTGACGGATCTCCACCTCCACCTCGAGCTCTTTCGCCAGGGAGCGGATTTTGCGGTTGATTTGTTCCAGCGTTAGCCGACCGTAGATCTCCGGCTGTCTCTTACCGAGGAGATTTAGGTTGGGGCCGTGCAGCACTAAGATTTTTCTTTTTTTCGCCATCTATGCCTCTTTCTGCTGACCTTGAATCCAGCGGTCCAATAGTTCCAGCTCCTGCTTTACTTTCTGCGTAGGCGCATCACGTGAGCCCTCCCGCACGAGGCGCTCTCTCAGAAACAAGATTTTCTCCCAGAATTGCTTCTCCCCTCCCGAAGCAAGAAACAGCCGGCGGTAGATCCCCAACGCCTCCAAAAGATAACCCTGCTGGACGAAAAGCCCGGCCATGCTTTCCGTAACAAAGGCGGGGTCCGTCTGAGCATCTCTTTCCCGACAGAGCTTTTCCAGGCTGGTAGCGATGGTTTTGAACGCGTCGTCCGCGCCCAAAACGGACTCCAGGGGCCGTAGCGACTCCAGGGCCTGAAGCGGCTTCCCTTCCTGAAACAGGAGCCTGCTCCGGATCAGGATGGCCCGCGGATGCCTTGGACTCTGCTCGAGGCAACGCTCGATTACCTTCCAAGCCTCTGTGTACCTTCCCTGCTGACGCAGACTCTCAGCCAGGTCTGCAAGCTCCACGCTTGAAGCGAGTCCCTCCATGGTTGCACCTTTCCCTCAAGCTGCCAGCTTGGTTACGATCTGTTCGGGAGAAAGCCAGCAAAATTGCGTCTTCCCGATACCCGCGCAGAGAACGAATTTGATCTTCCCGCCTGAAGCTTTCTTGTCCACTTCCATCTTCTTCACCAGCTCCGAAAGCTTAATATCCGGGGGGATTGCCGTGGGCAAGCCTGCTTTGGCAATCAACCGCTGAATGCGTCTGAGACTCTCTTCATCGCAGACCCCTTGACGCACGGAGATGGCGGCGGCCTGCGCCATGCCGATCGCTACCGCCTCGCCGTGGAGAAACTTCTCATAGCCGGTCAGAGATTCCAGCGCATGGCCGATAGTATGTCCAAAGTTGAGGACCGAGCGGTAATCCTCCTCGCGCTCGTCCTTTTCAACCACCCTGGCCTTAATCGAACACGAGGCGGCGATGGCCTCCTCCAGGAGGGCGCGATCTAAAACCAGAAGCCTTTCCAACTTTTCCTCTAATAAGCCGAAAAGGCTCGGGTCCTCAATAATCCCATATTTGATGACCTCGGCCAGCCCTGCCAGAAGTTCCCTGCGGGGCAAGGTGTGAAGCACTCCCACATCGATGAGGACAGCCCTCGGTTGGTAGAAGGCCCCGATGAGATTTTTCCCCTCTTTATGATTGACGCCGGTTTTCCCTCCGACGCTCGAGTCTACCTGGGCCAGCAGTGTCGTCGGGACTTGGACGTACGGGATCCCCCTGAGAAAAGTGGCCGCAGCAAATCCAGCTAAGTCGCCGATGACGCCTCCCCCTAAAGCCAGGACACAGGAGCCGCGCTCGAACCTCTCTCTGATCAACTGGTCATAAATGGCCGAGAGGGACTTTAAATTCTTGTGTTCCTCCCCGTCGGGGACCAATATCGATGTGACTCTAAACCCTGAGCGACCCAGCGTCTCCTGGACGGTCTTAAGATAATGCTCCGCGACTGTCGGATTTGTGACAATGCCGACCTTCTCTCCGCATCCGGCCTCTCTCAGAAGCTCTCCGGCCTGAGAGAGCAGCTCCTCTCCCAGGTAGATCGGATAGGAGCGATCACCCAGGCTTACTTTAAGGGTGCGCATGATATTAGCCATTAGAACTGAGGATCGAGAATCGAGGATGGAGGATCGCGATCCTCTATCTTCCATCCTCTATCTTCAGTCCTTTGCTTTCTGAAAGCCTTTCTATTGCCGCTATGATCTCCTCCACAACCTCGTTTACGGACAGGCCGGTCGTGTCGATGGTAAAGTGGGCCTTGGCATAGCTCTTTTCACGCTGCTTTAAGAGCTCCTCGATTCGCTTCTGGCGGTCGCTTCCTTCGAGCAGGGGACGATCCTTGCCGCCCCCCGATCTCCGGAGCAGGGTTTCAGGCGGAGCTGCGAGGCAAATGAGAAGAGTCTTCTCCTTAAGCAAGTCCAGATTTTCTTTATCTAGAATTGTCCCACCTCCGGTGGCGACCACTTGGCCGCTTCTCCTCAAGACCTCGCTTAGCGCCTGTTTCTCTGCTTTGCGGAAGTAGCCCTCTCCCTTGCAGTCGAAGATCTCGCTGATCTTGATTCCTTCCTTTTCTTCAATTACCTGATCGAGATCGACAAAACCCCGCTTCAGCCTGCGAGCCAGTTTCCTGCCCACGACGCTCTTCCCCGCGGCCATAAAGCCGGTAAGGGCGATGTTTTTTTTGGAGCTTTGAGGCAAGGGTCAGAAATTCTTAATCTGCTCCAGATAGCCTTCGTAGTTACGCGTAATCTCATGGAGAGAGTCGCCGCCGAATTTCTCCAGGAAGGCTACCGCGAGCTCAAAGGCTACCACCGCTTCTCCGACCACGGCCGCGGCAGGGGCCGAGCAGACATCCGAGCGCTCTACCGATGCATCCGCGGGCCGCTTCGACCTTAAGTCCACGGACTGGAGCGGGCTCATAAGTGTGGAAATGGGTTTCATCGCAACCCGCACGACCAGGGGCGCGCCGTTGGACATCCCCCCCTCGGTCCCGCCGGAGTTGTTGCTGCCGCGATAAAATCCCGTCGGGACGATTCTTGGAGTACCCTCTGAGACCATCTTGTCGGGATCGAAGAAAATCTCATCGTGCACCTCGGA